>Ga0184615_10000122_pt1 | contig 47354 bp, 46 predicted proteins | sample PLM4_65_coex_FD_133134 | JGI IMG/M metagenome (GOLD analysis project Ga0184615, IMG submission 133134) | Groundwater sediment microbial communities from an aquifer in East River, Colorado, USA - PLM4_65_coex | ecosystem: Environmental > Terrestrial > Soil > Riparian zone | place: USA: East...
CGACGCCGGCCGCGCGCAGCTCTGCGAGCTCGCGCGCGGCGCCGACTTCCTGCTCGAGTCCGAGGCGCCCGGCCGCATGCGCGAGCTCGCGCTCGATCACGAATCGCTCGCGCGCGAGAACCCGGGGCTCGTCTACGTCTCGATCACGCCCTTCGGACAGGACGGCCCGAAGGCGGACTACGCCGCGACGGATCTGGTCGTGATGGCGTCGGGCGGACCCATGTACCTCACGGGCGACGCCGATCGCGCGCCGCTGCGCGTCTCGGTTCCGCAGGCGTTCTTGTTTGCCGCCGCCGAAGCGGCGGTCGCGGCGCTCGTCGCGCACTTCGAGCGCGAGGTCTCCGGCCGCGGCCAACACGTCGATGTGTCGGCTCAGCAAGCGGTCGGGCTGGCCACGCTGTTCCGCAGCCTCGACGCGCCCTGGGGCCAGACGCCGGCGGAGCGCGTCTCGGGCGGATTGCAGCTCGGCAAGCTCTTCATGCGCATGCGCTTCGAGACGCGCGACGGCTGGGTCGTCCTCGGCCCTGGCTTCCTGCCGTCGACCGGTCCGTTCTTGACGCGTCTCGTGCAATGGCTCTACGAGGAGCGGTTGCTGCTCGACGAGCGCTATCGCGCCGAGGATTGGTCGAGCTTCGGCATCCGCATGCTCTTCGGGCAGCTCGAGCCGGAGTACTGGGCGCCCGTCGATGCCGCGCTCGAGCGCCTGTTCGCGACGCGCCCGAATCTCGAGATCCTGCGCGAAGCGGTGGCGCGCAAGCTGTTGGTCGCGCCATCACTCACGGCGGGCGACATCGCCCGGCTCGAGCACTTCGAGGAGCGCGACTTCCCGCGCGAGCTCGAGCACGCCGAGCTCGGTGTGCGCGCGCGCTATCCCGGACCGTTCGCGCGCTTTGGCCGCTCGCCGATCCGCTACGCGCGCAGCGCGCCGCGGCTCGGCCAGCACACCGCCGAGGTTCTCGCCGAAGCACGCGCGCCGCGCTCGCTGCCCGAGCCGCGAGCAGCGCGCGCGCTTCCGCTCGAGGGCGTGAAGGTTCTCGATTTGTTCTGGGTGCTGGCAGGTCCGGCTGCGAGCCGCGTGCTCGCCGAATACGGCGCCACGGTCGTGCACGTCGAGTCGACGCGCCGGCTCGACACGATCCGCACGATTCCGCCCTACAAGAACGCGGTCCCGGGGCCGGAGAACTCGGGGGCCGTGCAAGGCGCAAACGCCGGCAAGCTCGCGATGACGCTCGATCTCGCGCACAGCGACGCGCGCCCCGTGATCGAAGCGCTCGTGCGCTGGGCCGACGTGGTGACCGAGTCCTTCGCACCCGGTGTCGTCGCCCGCATGAGACTCGACTACGAGTCACTGCGGGCGTTGAAACCAGACCTGGTCATGATCTCGAGCTGCCTGATGGGCCAGACCGGGTCGCTCAAGGGCTTTGCCGGCTTCGGCAACCTGGCCGCGTCAGTCACCGGCTTTGTGCACTTCGCCGGCTGGCCCGATCGCGCGCCCACCGGTCCCGCGGGCGCCTACACCGACTACATCGCGGCGCGCTACAACGCGATCGCGATCCTGGCCGCACTCGAGCATCGCCGCCGCACCGGTGAGGGTCAGTACATCGACCAGTCACAGGCGGAGGCCGCGTTCCACTTCCTGACGCCCGCCTTCCTCGACTTCTCGCTGAACGGCCGCATGCGAACGCGCGTCGGCAACGACGACCTCGAGATGTTCCCGCACGGCGTGTTCGCGGCGCGCGGCGCCGACCGCTGGGTCGCGATCGCCGTGCGCGACCACGCCGACTGGCGCGCGCTCTGCGAAGCGCTGGGCCGGCGCGATTGGCGCGACGACGCGCGGCTCGCGGACGCGGACGCGCGCCGCGTGCAGCACGCGGAGATCGACGCCGCGATCTCCGACTGGACGCGCGCACGCGAGCCGGACGCGATCGAGTCGGAGCTCCAGGCGCGCGGGGTTCCCGCCCATGCCGTGCTCGACATGCCCGGCCTGTACGCCGACGCGCAGCTTCGCGCGCGCGGGCACTTCATCGAAGTGGCTCACCCGGTGCACGGCAACGTCACGATCGAAGCCTCGCGCTCGCGCCTCTCCCACACACCGGCGCGCGCCCCGGAACGCGCGATCACGTTCGGCTGCGACAACCGAAAGGTCCTCGGCGAGCTACTCGGATTCTCCGAAGAGGCGATCGCCGCGCTCGACGCCAAGGGCGTGCTCGCCTGAGGCTTCCTGCGGATTCGCGCGGCCCTGCTCGCGGCTCGCTCGGCCTGCCTGCTTCCGCACGCGCCGGTGGTGCAGATCGGCGGCGGCGCAGGCGGATCGATCTCGATCGACACGCAGAGACAAGTCGTCCTGACCAACGGCGGTGAGATCAGCGCGCGCAGCGAAGGCACCGGCGACGCCGGACGGATCGAGATTCGCGCCGGCGAGCAGTTCACCGCCCGCGACGGCGGACGGGTGACGACCCAGGCCGATGCGGCCTCCGGTGGGAACATCGACATCGCCGCGCGTCATCTGATCTACGTGCGCTACGGCGAGATCACGACGAGCGTCGCCGGCGGCGCGGAAGACGGCGGCAACATCAGCCTGGATCCCGAGTTCGTCGTGCTCGACCACGCGAACGTGATCGCGCGCGCGGTCGAGGGCAACGGCGGGAACATCAACATCCGCACGGACCACTTCGTGCCGGACTTCTCGAGCGCCGTCGACGCATCGTCCGAGCTCGGCATCGACGGCGAGATCCAGATCACCTCGCCGACCGTGGACCTGGCCTCAGAGCTCGCGCCGCTCGACAGCTCGTTTCTCGACGCATCCTCGAAGCTCGCGCGCCTGCGCCGCGCGCTCGGCCGGGCGCGGCACCTTCGCTCTGCGCGGCCGCGCGCGACCCGCGTCGCCCGACGCGCCGCTCGGCGCGCCGGACGAGGACGCGCGCGCGAAGACCTGCCCCTAGGCGCGCGTCGCCCCGTCGACGCGCGCGAGCCACGCGCGCACTCGCGGCTGCGCAGCGATGCGCGACTTCCCTTCGCGTGTGCCGTCGATGCACGCGAGCTGCGCGACGACGGAGCTATCGGCGAGCGTGAGCGAAGCTCAGACCAGCCAGTCGCCGTCGCGGAGCAAGCCAGCGAGCGCGGCGACGTGCCGCTCCACGTCGGCAAGCACCGCCGCCTTCGGCTTTCGGCCGATGCCCTGGCGCGAGAGCACGCCTGCGAGCGGGACCCCGGCGATCGCGCAGGGCTTGCGCTTCACGTACAGCACGCGGCGGATCTTGTCGCAGTACGGCGAGATCTCGAATTGGTGCAGCGCGATCACGGGCGCAATCTCCAGATCTGATAGGGCGCGTGCGCCGCGATCTCGGCCCCGCTCTTCAGGATCACCTGGTGCAGCGCGCTGCACGTCACGTAGAGCGCGCCGTCGGGCGCGAAGGCGAAGCCGTCGGGCCAGCGCAGGCGCTCGTCCTTGACGAGCGTGCGCAGCTGCCGGTCCTGGCCGAGCGCGACGACGGCGGAGTGCTCGAGGTCCGACAGGTAGACGGTGCCGGCGGCGTCGATCGCGATGCCGTCGCTCATCGTTTTCTCGGCGAAGCGCTCGACGCGCGACGCGAGCTCGCGCCAGGGAATGCGCGGGTCGTTCAGGTCGGCCGTGCGCGCGCGGTACAGCTCGTTGCCGGTGACGGCCGCGAAGTAGAGGAACTCGCCGGCGTCGTCGAGCGCGATCGAGTCGACCCCGGGGCGCACGGTGAAGAGGCCGAAGAATTCCATGCGCACACCTTGAACCACGGGCGCGTAGTCCTCCGCCAACACCGACGCGTGTCCCTCGAGCAGCCTGCGCGACTTCTGCGTCGACACGTCGTAGACGACGATTGCCGGGATCTGCGCGAACAGGCTGGCGTCGGCGATGTAGATCTTCTTGCCGTCGGGAGAGACCTGGAAGTCGTTCAGCATCGAGCCGAAGAGCGCGATCTTGGCCGGGAAGTCGTGGCGGTGGACGAGGGCGCCTGAGGCCAGGTCGAACGCGAGCAGGCGCGCAGTGCCCAGGCCGTAGCGCCCGTAGTCGAGCACCCACAGGCGGTTCTTCTTGTCGGCGCGCAGTGAGAGCACGGTCTGATACGAGAGATCCCCTGGCAGGCCCCCCGGCGGCCAGGCGACGGGCTTGCCGTCGACGAGCTCGAAGTCGGCGATCGGCGGGGTGCCCTCCGGATGGAACGTCGCGAAGACGCGGCCACCAGATGACACCGTAATGTTTCCCGGCGGGTGCGGGAGATTCGCGACGAGCTCGAGCGCGTCGGCGCCGAGCGCGGGCGAACCGCTGCGATCCGGGAACTCCGCGCCGCCGCCGTAGCGCGCACGCACGCCGGCGAGCGCGAGCGCGACGAGAGCGAGTACGAGTACCAAAGCGTATCGGGCGCGACGCACGCGGCGAGCCTAGCACCGCGTCGCTTGTGACGCGCCTCACCGAAGCGCAACCCCCGCGGGCGGATGCTGTTACACGCTCGACGCATGGATCGCCCCGAATTGGTCGGTCGGCGTGGCGTCGGCGCTCGCGGGGTCCGAGGAGGCCCCTTAAGTCATGTCGGAGCCATTCGTTCCGTCACGTCTTGCTCGCATCGCGGCTGTCGCAGTTGGCGCAGCCGTTCTCGCTCTGGCCATGCCGCTCACCGCGCAGGCCGACAACGATGATCGTGGGGAGCATCACGGCAAGCATCGCGGCAACCAGCATGGCGATCGCGGCGGCTACGGATCCGAGTACGGCTACTACGGCCCGCCGCCCGCGTACTACGGCGGCCCGCCGCCGTGCCGCGGCCCCAAGCGGGTGAAGGTCTACAACAACTACTACCCGGTGCCTGTGCCGGTCGCAGTTCCAGTCTATCCGGCGTATCCGCAGTACCCGGACTATCCGCAGCAGTACCCGTCGTCGGGCTCGAACGCCGTCGTTCGAATCGGCGTCGATTGGATTTTCGGCTTCTAGCTCGAGGACTTCTCGCGAGAGGGAACGGGATCCGAGCTCCGAGTAGAGCGACGGGCCTGAAGAAGCCCCGCGTGAGACAGGAAGGCCCGCGCTTCCTAGCTCGCGCGGGGCTCGTACGTGAAGGTGAGCGCGCCGTCGACGGCATCGACGCGCGCTTTGCCGCCCTTGGCGAGCTTCCCGAAGAGGAGCTCGTCGGCGAGCTTGTCCTTGACCTCGGTCTGGATCACGCGCGCGAGCGGCCGCGCACCGAAGTGCTTGTCGTAGCCCTTCTCGGCGAGCCAGACGCGCGCGGCTTCGGTGAGCTCGATCTGGACCTTCTTCTCCGCGAGCTGCACCTCGACCTCTTTCACGAACTTGTCCACGACGCGGCCCATCACCGCGGGCGTGAGCTGCTTGAACTTCACGACCTCGTCGAGGCGGTTGCGGAACTCGGGGCTGAAGAGCCGCTCGACGTCCTTCTGACCATCGCTGCGCGAGTCGCCCGCGAAGCCGATCGAGCGCGCCGTCATGTCGCGCGCGCCCACGTTGCTGGTCATGATCAGCGTCACGTGGCGGAAGCTCGCCTCGCGGCCGTGGTTGTCGGTGAGCGTCGCGTGGTCCATGACCTGCAAGAGGATGTCGAACAGGTCCTGGTGCGCCTTCTCGATCTCATCGAGCAGGAGCACTGCGTAGGGCGTGCGCCGGATCGCGTCGACGAGGATTCCCCCCTGGTCGTAGCCGACATAGCCCGGCGGTGCGCCGATCAGGCGCGCGATGGCGTGCTTCTCCATGTACTCGCTCATGTCGAAGCGGATGAACTGCACACCGAGTGTCTTCGCGAGCTGCTTGGCGAGCTCCGTCTTGCCGACGCCCGTGGGCCCCATGAAGAGGAACGAGCCGACCGGCCGATCCGCCCCGCCAAGGCCCGCACGGCCGCGCTTGATCGCGCGCACCACCGTCGAGATCGCCTCGTCCTGTCCGAAGACGACCTTGCGCAGGTCGCCCTCGAGATTCCCGAGCCCTTCCAGGTCCGAGATCGACGCGGTCGGCAGGGGAATCTTCGCCATCTGCGAGATCAGCACTTCGACGTCGCGCACGCCGACGGTCTTGCGCTTCTCGCCCTTGCGCAGCCGCACCGACGCGCCGACTTCGTCCATCACGTCGATCGCCTTGTCCGGCAGGAAACGGTCGAGCAGGTGCTTCGCGGAGAGTTCCACGCACGCGCGCAGCGCGGGCTGCGTGTAGTGCACGCCGTGGTGCTTCTCGTAGTGCGGCGCGAGCCCCTCGAGAATCTTCACCGCATCGTCGATCGACGGCTCGTGCACCTCGATGCGCTGGAAGCGGCGCGCGAGGGCGCGGTCGCGTTCGAAGTGGCGGTACTCCTGGAACGTGGTCGAGCCCATGCAGCGCAGCTCGCCGTTCTGCAGCAGGGGCTTCAGCATGTTCGACGCGTCGACGGTCGCGCCCTGCGCGGCACCGGCGCCGAGCACGGTGTGGATCTCGTCGATGAAGACGATCGGGTTCGGGCGCTCCTTCACCGCCGCGACGAACGCCTTGAAGCGCTGCTCGAAATCGCCGCGATAGCGCGTGCCGGCGAGCATCGCGCCGAGGTCGACGGCGTAGACTTCCGCGCCCTTCAGATCGTCGGGGACGTTGCCTTCGACGATCTTCTGCGCGAGGCCCTCGGCGATCGCGGTCTTGCCCACGCCCGACTCGCCGACCAGGATCGGATTGTTCTTGCGGCGGCGCGCGAGCACGTGGATCACGCGGTCGATCTCGGCCTCGCGGCCGACGAGCGGATCGAGCTTGCCCTCGCTCGCGCGCTCGGTGAGGTTGGTGGAGAAGGCCGCCAGCGGATCGGCGATCTCGTCCTCGTCGTCGTCGCCCTCGAGCGGATGCCCCTGGCTGGGCGCGGAGCCGTTCGTCTGCGCGCCCGAACGCGATTCCGGCAGCTTCGAGACGCCGTGCGAGATGTACTTGAGCACGTCGAGGCGCGAGACGCCCTGCGCGCGCAATAGGGAGACGGCCTGCGAATCGGGCTCCTGGAAGATCGCGGCGACCAGATCGCCCGCTTCGACCTCCTCGCGCTCGGCGTTGTCGGCATGCGCGAGCGCCTGCTGCACGACCCGGTGGAAGGCGAGCGTCTGACCGGTCTCGATCGGCTCCTCGCCCGGCTCGCCCTCGATCTCGTCGTCGAGGTAGCGCTGCAGGTCGCCCTTGAGGCGCCGCAGGTTCACGCCCGAGTGGCGCAGCACCTCGGCGCCCCGCTCGTCGTGGCAGAGCGCGAGCAGCAGATGCTCGACGGTCAGGTACGCGTGCCGGCGCAGCACGGCCTCGCGCATCGCCGCCTGAAGCGTCAGCTGTAGCTCTCGATTGAAGCGGCTCATTCCGGCTCGGCTCCTGCCCGCAGAGGATAGCCGCGCTCCTCGGCCATGCGATGGACCTGCGCGACCTTGGTCTCGGCGATCTCGAGCACGTAGACGCCGCCGATGCCCATGCCGGAGCGGTGGATCTGCAGCATGAGCGCCGTGGCCTCCGACGGGCTCTTGGCGAAGACGTTCTCGAGCAAGTGCACGACGAACTCCATCGGCGTGTAGTTGTCGTTGTACAGAAGCACCTTGAAGCGGGGGGGGCGCTCGGTCTTGGGCTTCTCGCGCGTGGCGACGCCGCGCTCGCGGTCGCGATCGCGCTGCACCCCCGGCTTCTCCCGCGGGGGCTCCGCGGGCGGCTTCTTCGGCTCGTCCGCCATCGACCGCAGCATAACCGAGGCGGCGGGCCCAAGGTACACTGCGCCCGGATGGTAGAGATCGAGTGCCTCGCGAGCGTGCGCGAGCTCCCGCCAAAGGAGTGGAATGCGCTCGTTGGCGATGCCTCGCCGTTCCTGGAATGGGAGTGGCTGGCCTCGCTCGAGGAGGCGGGCTGCGTCGGCGGCCGGAGCGGCTGGACACCGCGCCCGCTGGTGGCGCGCGAGAGCGGTCGGCTAATCGCCGCCGCGCCGCTCTACCTGAAGGAGCACAGCGAAGGCGAGTTCGTCTTCGACTGGGGCTGGGCCGATGCGGCCGAGCGCGCGGGGATCGCGTATTACCCGAAGATGCTCGTCGGCGTGCCGTTCACGCCGGCGGCCGGCGTGCGCTTCCTCGTCGCTGCGGGCGAAGACAGCGCCGCCTGGCGCCCGCGGCTCGCGGCAGCGCTCGTCGAGATCTGTCGCGAGAGGGAGCTCTCGGGCGTGCACGTGAACTTCTGCCGCGAAGACGAGATCGCGCCGCTGCGCGCGCAGGGCTTCGCGCTGCGCGTGGGCGTGCAGTATCAATGGCGCAACGCCGGTTACGGCGAGTTCGCCGATTGGCTCGCGCGCTTTCGCAGCAAGCGCCGCAATCAGATCAAGCGCGAGCGGCGCGAGGTCGCCGACGCGGGCGTCGTGGTCGAGACGTTCGCCGGCGAGGCGATCCCGGACGCGCTCTTCGGGCCGATGTTCCGCTTCTACCTCGCGACCGTGCGCGGGCGCGCCTGGGGCCGGCAGTATCTGAACCAGAAGTTCTTCGAGCTCCTGCGCGAGCGGTTCAAGCACCGGCTCTGCTTCGTCGTCGCGCGCGTCGGCGACGAGCCCATCGCCGGCACGTTCAACGTGCAGAAGGGCGACACACTTTGGGGACGCTACTGGGGCGCGACGCACGAGGTGCGGAACCTGCACTTCGAGGTCTGCTACTACGCGGCCGTCGAGCACTGCATCGCGAACGGGCTCGCGCGTTTCGAGCCGGGCGCGGGCGGTGACTACAAGCAGGTGCGCGGCTTCGACGGCGAGCCCACCTGGAGCCTGCACTGGCTCGCGGAGCCGCGCCTGCGCGCCGCCGTCGGGCGTTTCCTCGCCGAGGAGCGCGAGCGGACGCTGGGCGGGATCGAGTGGCTGCGCGAGCACAGCGCGCTGAAAGGCGACTGAGGCGGTATGGGGCTCGAGCCCGGCGTCACGGCTCTGGTGCTGCTCTCTGCGCTGATGCACGCCGGCTGGAACGCGCTCACGAAGTCGAGCGCTGACCGGCTGCTCACGCTCACGCTCGTGCTGGGCACTTGCGCCGCGCTCGGCGCGATCGGGTGCTTCTTCGTCCCTGCGCCCGCGCCCGAAGCGCGGGTCTTCTTGCTCGCGTCCACCAGCTTTCACCTGCTCTACCAGGTGTTCCTGCTGCAGGCGTATCGCTTTGGCGACCTCTCGCACGTCTACCCGATCGCGCGGGGTCTGGCGCCGGTGCTGGTGGCGCTCCTCGCGGCCATCTTCGCGAGCGAGGTGCCCGACGGCCTGCAGGCCGTCGGACTCGCAATCGTCTCGACCTCGATCGCGAGCCTCGCGCTCGAAGGGCGCACGGTCGGCCCGGGCGCGACGCGCAGCATCGTCGCGGCGCTGCTCACGTCGGCGATGATCGGCACCTACACGTTTCTGGACGGCCAGGGCGTGCGACGCGCCGGCGGATCGCTCTCGTACATCGCGTGGAGCATGTGGGTGACGTCGCTGCCGCTCTGCCTCTTCGTCGTATTGCGCCGTCGCGCGCGCTTGGTCGCGATCCTGCGCACGCGCGAGGGCGCCAAGGGGATTCTCGGCGGCGTGACCGCGACGCTCGGCTACGGAATCGTGCTCTGGGCGATGGATCGCGGCGCGCTGGCGAACGTCGCGGCGCTGCGCGAGACGGGCGTGGTCTTTGCCGCGCTGATCGGCACGCTCGTCCTCGGCGAGGCCTTCGGCGCGCGCCGCATCGTCGCCGCGTCAGGCGTCGCGCTGGGCGTGATTCTGCTGCAGTCGGGCTAGGCGGTCCGCGCGATCGGCTGCGTTTCGCGGGGCAGCTCCGCGGCGATTCGCGCGCGCACGCGCGCGGCGAGCTCCTCGACCGACGAGTTCGCGAAGCTCGCGGGCTCGAGCGGCGCGAGCACGCGCACGCGGATCGGGTGCTTGCCCTGCAGCAGGTAGCCGCGCTTGGGCAGCGCGCGCGAGGTGCCATCGAGGGCGATCGGCACGATCGGGCTCTTCGTGCGGATCGCGAGCTCGAAGGCGCCGCTCTTGAAGTCGCGCAGCCGGCCGTCCACCGAGCGCGTGCCCTCGGGAAAGATCATCACCGAGCTGCCACCGGCCAGTGTCGCCTCGCAGTCGCGCATCATCTGCAGCACGCTCTCGCGCTTGCCGCGCACGAGCTTGATGTAGCGGTTCAGCGACATGTTCCAGCCGATCAGCGGCACGCGGAAGTTCTCGATCTTCGACACCCACTTGAAGTGCGTGAAGAGCCGGAAGAGCACGAGGATGTCCACGAACGATTGGTGATTCGAGACGATCACGCACGCGACGTCGTGCGGGATCCGCTCGCGACCCTCGACCGTCACGGGCCAGGCGGGATTGAGCCAGGTGTAGAGCGACGCCCAGAAACAGGTGAAGCGGTGCAGCACGACGAGCCGGCGATCGAACGGCGCAGTCACCGCCCAGATCAGCACCGCCAGCGGGAAGAGCACGAGCGAGGAGAGGACGAGGAACGTCCAGAACGCGAGTGAGAGGACGTGCAGCGCCAGCACGGCCGACATTCTCCCGCTTTCCAGGCCGCGTGAAAAGCCGAGCTCCGTTCGGGTATGGTGCGCCTCGAACTTTCCTTCGAGGAGCGAAGCGATGGGCGAAGCCTGGATCATCGATGCCGTCCGAACACCGCGCGGCAAGGGCAAGGCCGAGACCGGCGCGCTTTCGGGCATCCACCCGCAAGAGCTCATGGCGCAGGCGCTGAACGCGCTGCGCGACCGCACGCGGATCGACCCGCGCGACGTCGAGGACGTCGTCCTCGGCACCGTTTCGCAGGCGGGAGAGCAGGGCGGCTGCATCGCGCGCATGTCCGTGCTCGCAGCAGGCTGGCCGAACGAGGCCACGGGCGTGTCGCTGAACCGATTCTGCGGCTCCGGGCAGCAAGCCGTTAACTTCGCCGCGATGGGCGTCGCCTCGGGAATGCAGGATCTGGTGATCGGCGGCGGCGTGGAGTCGATGTCGCGCAACCCGATGGGCAGCGACAAGGCGGGGCTGGACGGGCACAACCGGCACCTGCGCGAGCTGCACCCGCTGGTGCCGCAGGGGATCTCGGCTGACTTGATCGCGACGCGCGAGGGCTTCTCGCGCACCGACGTCGACCGCTTCGCCGCCGAGAGCCAGGCACGCTGCGCGCGCGCACAGAAGGAGGGCCGTTTCTCGCGCAGCCTGATCCCGGTGCTGGACGCGTCCGGAAGGGTCGTGCTCGACCGGGACGAGCACCCGCGCGCGAGCACGACGGTCGAGTCACTCGCGCAGCTGCCGCCGTCCTTCGAGCAGATCGGCAAGTACGTGCAGAAGGGCGACACGCTGACCTTCGACGAGAAGGCGCGCAGCGTCTACACGGAGGTACGGGAGATCCCGCACGTGCACACGGCGGGCAACTCGTCGGGGCTCGTCGACGGTGCGGCGGCGGTTCTGCTCGCGACCCCGGAGTACGCCCGAGCCCACGGCTTGAAGCCGCGCGCACGGCTGATCGCGACCGCAACGGCCGGTGACGAGCCGGTGATCATGTTGACGGCGCCGACGCCCGCTTCGCGGCGCTGCCTGGCGAAGGCCCGCATGACCGTGAAGGACATCGACCTCGTCGAGATCAATGAAGCCTTCGCCACGATCCCGCTGAAGACCATGCGCGACCTGGGCTTGGATCCGGCGAGCGTGAACGTGAACGGCGGCGCGATCGCGCTCGGTCATCCGCTCGGAGCGACGGGCGCGATGCTGATCGGTACGCTTCTCGACGAGCTCGAGCGCCAGGACAAGACGACGGGCCTCGTCACGATGTGCATCGGCGGCGGCATGGGGATCGCGACGATCATCGAGCGGATCTGAGCCGGGCGCCGGTGCCCCCGGGCTCTAGGGCTGCCGGTCGATGCCGGAAGGCAGCCGCTGGGCGAGAATGGTGCCCTGCAGGCGCGTGTCGGCCTGGAGCCCCTCGATCGGCGGCAGCCTCGCGACGAGCTCCGCCAGGCGCTGGCGCGACTCCGGCGCGAGCCATTCGAAGTGGAGCGCGAGGCCGTGCTCACCGTCGTCGCGCACGATCCGCGCTTCGACGAGGAACGGCTCTTCCCGTGCAGAGACCTGGATCGCAAGGTCGAGGCGGCTGCCGACGGTCAAGCCCTCGGAGGGCTCGACGCGCATTCCACCCGTCGAGAGATCGCGACACAGCAGCATGTAGGCGTCATCGCCTTCCATGGCGGTGATCTTCCGGTCGTAGCGCGCGCGTGGAAGCACCCGCTGCGGGCGCGCGGGCGTCGGGCTGGCCGGAACCGGCGCGGGGCGCGGCACGGCCTTCGCTGAGGCGAGAGCCGCGGGCAGGACGGCCGGGCCGAGCACGCGCTCCTCGAGCACGCCGCGCAGGCGCGCTCGGGCCTCTCCCTCCAGCGGCGCGAAGCGAACCCCGACGATCGTCTCCCCGGAGTGCCCGCACTCCTGCTCCGCCGGTGTCACGCGCACCGCGTGACCGACGATCTCGAGCGCGCGTCCGCCGGCCAGCTCCTTGGGAATCTGGATCGTGATCTCGCTCTTCTCTTTCACGGGTTTCTGCGTGAGCAGTCGGCAGCCGCGCGGCGAGAGATCGATCAGCGTCGCTTTCTGCCGCCAGAATCCGGTCTTGTAGGTCGCCGGGTGCCCGCAGGCAACGCGCGGCGCGCGGCGGGCATCCTCGCCCCGGAAGAGCGCGCGCTGCACGAGCACGCGCAGTGCCGCGGGATGAACGGGCTCGCGAATGAGAAAGTCGAAGCCGGCCTTCTGAAGCAGAGCCTTCTGCGTCTTCGACTCACTGGAGACGAATGCGATCCAGGTGGCGCGCGACGTGGATCCGGTCAGCGGTCGCTGAATGCGAAGTGAATGCACGAGCGGGCCCGTCGTGATGAGCAGTCTCGCGGGATGCGGCACGGGAGCGCGCGCGGTCGCTCCGCCGAGTCTCTCGAAGTCGGCCCCGAGCTGTTCCAGCAGATCGCGGACGGGCTCGAGCTCGCCGTTGTCGATCAGCAGCACCGGAGTTCCGGCGCTCATCGCGATTTCCACTCCGGCATACGGACTCGATCGGGACCCGGATCTGACCGCTTGAGACGCGCGCGCCGTCTGCCGCTCGCACGCTCGCGCTGGCGGGTCTGACGCACGCCGTCGCAGCTGTCGCCCGCCCGATGCTCGGCATCGACGTCTCGGTTACACTCGCCTGCGCATGAGCGGAACGGTACGCACGGACAAAGACGGGGCGCTGGGCTTCATCATCTTCGACCATCCGGCACGGCGCAATGCGATCTCGGCCGAGATGTGGCGGCAGATTCCGGGCGCGGTCGAGGCGCTCGCCAAGGACGACGACGTTCGCGTCGTGATCCTGCGCGGCGAGGGCGAGACGGCCTTCGTTGCGGGTGCCGACATCTCGGAGTTCGAGAGCCAGCGTTCGGGTGGACCGGCGGCCGCCGAGTACGATCGCGCGGGCACCGAGGCGTATCGCGCGATCGTCGGGCTCGAAAAACCGACGCTCGCGATGATCCACGGCTTCTGCGTGGGCGGCGGCGTCGCGCTCGCGCTCTGCGCCGATCTGCGTTTCGCTTCCGACGACGCGCGCTTCGCCGTCCCGGCGGCACGGCTCGGACTCGGCTATTCGGCCGGCCTGCTCGAGCCGTTGCTCCGGCTGGTCGGAAGCGCGCGGGCGCTCGAGATCCTGTACACCGCGCGGCGTTACCGCGCCGACGAGGCGCTCGCCATGGGGCTCGTGAATTCCGTCTCGGCGAAGGCCACGCTGGAGTCGGTCGTGCGCGAGACGGCCGACCGGATCGCCGCGAACGCTCCGCTCACGCTGCGCGGCGTGAAGATCGCCGCGCGCGAGCTTGCCAAGGACGCCTCGCGCCGCGACCAGGCGCGGATCGACGCCGCGACTCTCGCCTGCTACCAGAGCGACGATTATCGCGAGGGCGTGCGCGCCTTCCTCGAGAAACGCAAGCCGCTCTTCAAGGGGCGCTGACGGGTTCCGAGGGCTCCGGGCGCGGAACGCCGGTCAGCTCTGCCGGCACGTGCTCGGCGATTCGCGCCAGGCTGATATTGCGCGAGAGCAGATCGACGACGACCTGCGCCGGGCGCGTGTAGATTTTCGGGTAGATCCACTCCCCATGCGCAGGCTCGGCCGTGACCGCGAGTCGTGGCTCTGCGAGCGAGAATTGCGCGTCGAGACCTGGCTTGTTGCCGCGCGCATCGAGCGCAAGCCAGCGCTCGACGCTGGGCAGATAGACGCCGTTGAAGCCGTAGAGCAGCGTGCCGTGCTCGGGCTCCGCGCAGCGCAAGACCTGATAGCAGAAGCCCGCCGGCACTCCGGCTGCGCGCAGAAGCGCGGCGAGCAGATGACTCTTGGAGAAGCCGATGCCGGTGCGGGCGGCGAGCACTTCACTCGCGCGACAAGGCAGCTCGTCGCGTCCCGCGTCAGCGGTGTGCGCAATCTCGTCGCGAACGTACGTATAGATCGCGCGCACTTTCGCGATGTCGTCCGCGCAGCCGCGCGCCAGCGCGCGCGCCCGCTCCATGACGGGGGGCGTCTGCCAGTCGATCGTGATCGTGTCCTCGACGTAGCCCTGCCAGCGCTCGGTCTCGGGCCGCAGGACCGGACGCTCAGGCGGCGGGGACGACGGAGACCTCCGTCTTCACCGAGTTTGCGATGAAGCACTCGTGGTGCGAGACCTCGTGCAGACGCGCGAGCTCCTCCGCCGTCGGCTGCTTCTCGCCCGAGAAGCGCACGCGCGGGCGCAGCTCCACGCGCGTGATCGCGAGCTTGCCGTCGGCGTTCTTCTCCATGTGACCCAGCGCGTCGTCCTCGTACGCGTCCACGGTGAAGCGCCGTCGCGCGGCGACGGCGAGAAACGTGAGCATGTGACAGCTCGAGAGCGCCCCGACGAGCGCCTCCTCGGGGTTTGGCAGCTCCGCGCGGCCGCGGTACTCGGGCGCCGACGAGGCCTCGAGCTCCACGCCGCCGGCGAAGCGCCAGCGGTGCGTGCGATCGTAGGTCTCGTAGCTGAAGGGATCTGCTCCGCGCACCCAGCGCACCTGCGTGCGATGTTCCGACATCTCCGGACCTGGCCTCCCGCTAGCGCTTCACGACGGCGTCTTCGCCGATCACGATATCGCCCGTGCTCGCGTCCTCGAACGACTCGAGCACGCTCGCGTCGTCCCAAACAGGGATGTTGTTCTGCTTGTACAGCTCGCGCGTGCGCGGGGTCACGGCCCCGACGCGCACCAGCGCCGGCATCATCAGGTCCTTGAACGAGTGGATGTGACCGGGCGGCAGCGCCGCGTTGATCCCGGCCGCGCCCGCCTCGATCATGCCCTTGATGAAGTCTTCGGGGGCGATGCCGACGTTCTCGAGCACCTTCAGGAACCCCGGGTCCGCGCGCCGCGCGCCCGTGCCGTCCACGCCGCCCTGCGAGTCGACCATCGACTTCACCGCGTCGAAGGCGAACTGCGCGATGTCCTCGCGCTCGTCGGGATGCATGCCGGCGATCGTCTCCTTCACGTAGACGTTCCCGAACGCGACGTGGCGCGACTCGTCCTGCAGCACGTAGTGCGTCAGGTCCTTCAGGAGCGGGCAGGTCGCCTGCCGGCGCATGTTGTGGAAGGCGGCCAGAGCGAGACCTTCGACCACCATGTTCATGCCGATCAGGATCTTCACGTAGTGATCGGCCTGGAGCGTCAGGTCGATGATCTCCTTCAGCCACGGCGAGATCGGGTAGACGATCGCGAGCTTGCGCACGTAGCGCTCGTACACCTCGACGTGTCGCGCCTCGTCCATGGTCTGGGTCGCGCCGTAGAGCTTCGCCTCGTAGTCCGGCACGGCGTGCGTGAGCGTGGCCGCGGTCATCAGCGCGCCCTGCTCGCCGTGCAGGAACTGCGAGAGCAGCTGCGCCGTCGCGTGCGCGGTGAACATGTCGCGCTGCGACTGCGAGAGCCGCATGAAGAACGGCACGCGATGGAACATGAAGCGGTCTTCGCCGATGATCGGCTTGGACGGATCGACCTCGACGCTCCAGTCGAGCTGCGTCTCGCCGTCCCACTGGTTCTGCTTCGCCTTCGAGTACAGGTTGCGCAGCTTCTCGATGTCGATCGCATAGTCGAACTGCCAGGCGACTTCCATCGGGGTCTTGTAGGTGTCGAGCACCTGCCAGTCCATGCGCGGGGCGCCGGTCGGGGTGGCCATCAGGTGGGGTCCTCCAGGATGTAGCGACAGATCATCTCGGTCAGCCCCTCGAGCACGCGCTCGGGAGCGGGGTCGGCGATGCGGTGAACCAGAACCTCGGTCGCCGCGCTGCGAATCGCGTGGCGGATCAGGAACGACGCGGCGAGCGGATCGACGTCGCGGCGCATCAGGCCGCGTCTCTGTCCGTATGCGATCAGGTCGCGGAAGCGCTCGATCGAGACCTGCTGGATGCGCGCCAGCCGCGAGCGCACCTCGTCGTCGCGCTCGCCGAGCTCGAGCAGCACGAGATACAGACCGCCATCGCGGCGCAGCTCCCGGTAGCGCGCGGCGAGGTCGTCGGCGATCGCGCGCCGCGGGTCGTCACCGAGATAGCGCTCGAAGTCGAGCTCGCTGCGGTTTTGCGCGAGCTCCCGATCGCCCCAGTCGTCGATCAGCGCGAGCAGGAGCGCGCGCTTGTCGGGGAAGTGGTGATACAGCGTGCCGACGCCGACGCCCGCGCGCTCCGCGACCTCGGCCATGCCGGTCGCCTCGTAGCCGCGGCGGGCGAACAGGGGCTCGGCGGCCTGCAAGACCTTGCGCATCGTGGCGATGCCGCGCGCCTGTGGCCGCGCGTTGCGCAGCGGGACGACGGAGCCGCGAGGCGAGCGTGCCATGGCGCCGCAGTCTATGCGGCGGAAAAGCCGAATGCAAGTTCGGAATCGATCAATATTCTTCTTCAATTCCAATTGGTTGGAACATCGGAAGATTCAGAGATCGATCCGGGTCAGTGAAGCCGTCGGAACGTCACCGGCAAACCGTCGCGCGGCTTCGAGATCGGCGCCTGTTGAACCGGCATGGTGTAGCCCGCGGGCACCTCGATGCGATAGCGCAGCAGAAGCTGGTGCATGACGAGCTTGACCTGCGTCTCGGCGAAGCGCCGGCCCAGACACATGTGCGGCCCGCCGCCGAAGGGGATCCAGTGATGCGTGTGCCGCTCGTGCTCCGCGCGGGCCGGCGAGAATCGCTCCGGGTCCCAGCGGAACGGATCGGGCCACCACTCCGCCATGTGATGGGTGTGGATGGGTGAGACGACCACCATGCTGTTGGCGGGAATCCGGTAACCGCCGACGACGAAGTCCTCGGTCGCCACACGCGGGATCACCGGCAGAGCCGGGTAACGGCGCAGTGTCTCGTTCATCGCCCAGGCCAGCGACTCGAGCTTGGCGATCTCCTCGAAGCCCGGCAGTGCGTTGCCAAGCGCGACGCTCTCGGCGCGCGCGCGCTCCTGCCACTCGGGATGCTTGGCCAGCTCGTAGGTGAGCGAGGTGAGCGTGCTCGTCGTGGTGTCGTGCGCCGCCATCATGAGGAAGATCATGTGGTCCAGGACTTCGTCGTCGCGGAAGGCGTCGCCTTCCTCGGTGCGCGCGCGGCAGAGCCGGCTGAAGATGTCGGGTCCCTGATCCGCGTGCTTCTTCTCGAGCATTCCGCGCAGGAGCTCGAGCATGAACTCGCGCCCGCGCAGTCCGCGGTAGAACTCGAGGCCGGGGATGCGCAGGCGGATGCGCGACATCGACGCCGCGACCATGTTCTCGAAGGCCTCGTTCATGCGACGCGTCGCCGGGCCCAGGTCCATGCCGACGAAGATCGACGCCGCGAGCTCGAGCGTGAGCTGCTTGTAGGCGGGGAACGCGCCGATCGCGCCGCCGCTCGCGCCCCAGTCGGCGATCCCGCTCGCGATGCGCGGCCCCATGCGCTCGGCGTACTCGCGCAGCACGGGTCGCGTGAACGCCTCGTGCATGATCTTGCGGTGGTGAACGTGCTCCGCGCCGTCGCGCAGCAAGAGGCCGTTCGGAAAGATCTTGCCCATGATCTGGGTCCAGGGCCGGCGCGCCGAGAAGATCTGCTCGCGGTCGAGCAGGACCAGACGATTCGCGTCGGGGCCGAACAGATTCACGAACCGGAACGGCCCGCCGATCTGCGTGACCACCGGGCCGTATTCCGCGTACTGGGCCGCCAGACCCGAGAGCATGTCGACGCGCCCGCCGCCGCCGCTCGCGATCAAGCGCAGAATGCGCGACAGGCCCAGGCGCGGAACCTCGGAGAACGGCCGTGCCAGGTCGATCTCTCGCGTCTTGGAGGCTTGCATCGCTCGCTTCCCCTTCGGCTCGCAGTATGGCGGACTTGGGGACGGCGATCCCGTCCTGCGACGCTCAGCGCCGGTTGACCGGTCCCTCGGGCGGGCGCGCGCGCAGCTCGGAGGCGTGCGCCTGGATGCGTGTGAACGCGTGGACGAGGTCATCGACCTCCGCGTCGCCGCCGAGGAAGAGCTCGTGCGGCAGCCAGATCGATTCGTCGAACGCTGCGCGGTGCGCGACGGGAAAGCGCTGGCCTGCGTACGAGACGCCGGCGCGCGACAGCGGATTGGTGTACGGATCGGCCGCGAAGAGCGGGTCCTCGACGAGCGGCGTGTAGAAGCGGCCCGAGCAGGGCACGCCTTCGGCGCGCAGCGCCAGGATCACGTGATCTCGCGGCACGCCCGCGAAGGCGCTCGGGTCGTAGCGGAGCACGAGCTGATAGGTCGTGCGCTCGCTGACGCGCGCGTCGCGGCCCAGCGGCCGGAGCCCCGGCACGCGCGCGATCTCGCGCTCGAAGCGCTCGACCCGTTTCGCGCGCCGCGCGTTCTGCTCCGGCAGGCGCTCGAGCTGTGCGCGCGCAATCGCGGCCTGCCACTCGGTCATGCGCAGGTTGTGGCCGAGCATCTGCTCGGGGAACGCGTCGAAACCGGGCTCCTTGCGCCCGCAGTTCACGAGCGACCAGAGCCGCGCCGCGAAGGTCGCGTCGCTCGTCGTCACCACGCCGCCTTCGCCCGCGCTGAGCAGCTTCGAGCTCTGCAGCGAGAACGAGCCGAGCTGCCCGAGCGCGCCGGCGCCGACGCCGCGCCACTTCGCGCCGTGCGCGTGCGCGCAGTCCTCGACGACGAGCAGGCCGTGGCGCGCGGCGAGCTCGCCCAGCGCGTCCATGTCGGCGAGCGAGCAGGCGAGGTGCACGGGCATGATCGCCGCCGTGCGCGGCGAGAGCGCGGCCGCCACGGCGCGCGGATCGATGCAGTACGAGTCGGGGTCGACGTCGGCGAAGACCGGCACGCAGCCCGCGGCGATGATGCCGCCCGCCGTACCCACGAACGTGTAGGCCGAGGTGATGACTTCCGAGCCGGGTGGAACGCGTGCGGCTTGCAGCGCGAGGGTGAGCGAGAACGTGCCGTTCGCGCAGGGCACCGCGTGCGCCGCGCCGATGAAATCCGCGAACTCGGCCGCGAACGCGGCCGCCTCGGTGTTCGGGCTCGGATGGCCGCCCCAGTTCCCCGACTCGAGCACTCGCAACACGGCGGCGCGTTCGGCCGCGCCGTGCTCCGGCCAAGCCGGCCAGGCCTGCGTGCGCACGGCCGCGCCGCCGTGGATCGCGAGCGCAGTCTTGCCCGGCATGACGCTCCCCCCTGCGGCCGCTGACTGTAACACGCGGTTTTGACACCCCGAGCGAGCCCCATGTAGGCTCCGCGCGTGCCCCAGAAGTACGTCCGCGTCGACGGCGTGGCGACGTTCGTTCACCATGTCGGCCCGACCACGCTTCCTGAACGCCCTCCCGTGCTTGCACGCGGAGAGACGCTCGTCGCCTTGCATGGCGCGGGCGGGAACGGTGCGCTGTTCGCGGACCTGCTCGCGCGCCTCGAGGCCGAGCACAGCCCGCTCGCGTTCGACCGGCCGGGTCACGCGCGGTCGGGCGGCCTCGACAGCCTGCCGTCGGTGGCGGCGATGAGCGAGTTCACGCGCGCATTCTGCGCCGCGCTCCGGATCGAGATTTGCGTGCTGCTGGGCGCGTCGCTGGGAGGCTGCATCGCGCTCGAGACGGCGCTCGCCGCACCGGAGCTGGTGCGGGCACTCGTGCTGGTCGGCGCGGGCGCGCGCTGCGAGGTCAGCGACGCGAAGCTCGAGAAGCTCGGCCTCGTCGCGCAGGGCAAGGCGCGCCGGGAATTCAATCGCGCCGACTACTCGGCGCATGCGTCGCCCGACGTCATGCGCCGGGGCTTCATGGAAGACCTGAAGACCGACCCGCGAGTGGTCTACGGCAACGCGCTCGCGCTGCGCGATTGGAGCCGCGTCGCCGACCTCGGTCGCATCAGCTGCCCGACGCTCGTCGTCGTTGGGGAGGACGACACGGAGATGCGGGAAGAGGCCGACCGGCTGGCTCGCGGGATCGGCGGCGCGCGGAAGCTGGTCGTGCCGAAGTGCGGCCACGGCGTCGCGCGCGAGCAGCCCGAAGCGCTGGCCGACGCCGTGCGCGCGTTTCTCGCGGAGCTGCCGCGATGAGCCTCTCGCGCGCGATCGCGCTCGCCGGCGTCCACGAACACCCGACGCGCTGGGCGCCCGAGAAGACCGAGTTCCAGATCATGGCGGAGTGCGCGCGCGGGGCGCTTTACGACTGCGGTCTCGCGCTCGGCGACGTCGACGGTCTGTTCGCGGCGAGCATGTCGATGGGCGCGATGGGCGTCGTCTCGCTGGCCGAGTACCTGAACCTGAAGCCACGCTATCTGGACGGCACGAACATCGGCGGCTCGTCGTTCGTCGCGCACGTGAGCCACGCGGCGGCGGCGATCCACGCGGGGCTCTGCGAGGTTGCCCTCATCCTGTACGGCAGCACCGCCGCCTCGAACGCCCTCGCGATCGGCACGGGGCTGGGCTCGGGCCGCGACGCCGGCGCGTCCTTCGTCTCGCCCTACGGCCTCACCACCGTGGGCAGCTACGCGCTGGTCGCGCAGCGCCACATGCAGCGCTACGGCACGAAGCCGGAGCAGCTGGCCGAGATCGCCGTCACCATGCGGCGTCACGCGGGCTTGAATCCGAACGCGAAGATGCGCAAAGCCATCACGGTCGGTGACGTTCTCGAGAGCCGGATGATCTCGCGGCCGCTGCACCTGCTCGACTGCTGCATCATCAGTGACGGCGGTGGCGCGGTGATCGTGACGAGCGCCGCGCGCGCGCGCGACCTCGCGAAGCGACCCGTGCTCCTGCTCGGCTGCGGCGAAGCGGTCTGTCACCAGGAGCTCGGCGCGCCCGACCTGCTGACGATCGCCGCGAAGCAGTCGGGCGAGCAGGCCTTTCGCATGGCCGGCGTCACGCGCGACGACGTCGACCTGTGCACGATCTACGACTCGTTCACGATCACGGTGCTCGCCACGCTCGAGAATCTCGGCTTCTGCAAGCCGGGCGAGGGCGGGGCATTCGTCTCGGGCGGGCGCATCGGGCTCGGCGGCGAGCTGCCGCTGAATCCAGACGGCGGCGGGCTCTCGTCCAACCACCCCGGCATGCGCGGCATCTTCCTGGTGATCGAGGCGGTGAAGCAGCTCCGCGGGGAGTGCGGGCCAAGGCAGGTTGCGGACGCGCGCATTGCCCTCGCCCACGGCACCGGCGGAACGCTCGGCGTGGCCCACAGCGGCGCGACGCTGATCCTGGCGAGGGACTGATGGCGCGCGAGATCGATCACCCAAGACCCGTCGCCGACTGGGAGACTCGCGGATACTGGGAAGGCGCCGGTCGACACGAGCTGGTGTTGCAGCGCTGCCGGCGCTGCGGCACGGTCCAGCACCGGCCGCGCGCGCTCTGCGTCAGCTGTCCAGACGGCGAGATCGAGCACTTCGTCGCCTCGGGCCGCGGTACCGTCTGGACCTTCACGGTGACCGAGCAGAACCAGGCTCCCCCGTTCCGCGACGCCACGCCGTACGTGCTCGCCTACGTCGAGCTCGAGGAGGGCCCGCGGCTGCTCACGAACGTGGTGGGCTGCCCGCCGGACGAGGTCCGGATCGGAATGCCGGTGCGCGCCGAGTTCCGCGCGGACGCGGATGGGCTCGCGGTCCCCGTCTTCAGGCCGGCATGATCCTCGACCTGCACAATCACTCGATCGTGTCCGACGACGGGCGCGCGAAGGTCGAGAACTACTGCCAGTGGATCCGCAAACGCGAGATCCCGCTCGACGGCTTCGTGCTGACGGAGCACCGCCAGTTCGACGCGGTCTCGGACTACCGCGCGCTCGAGGACGAGCACGGCATCCTGATCCTGAAGGCGTCGGAGGTCGAGACCGACTACGGCCACGTGCTCGTCTTTGGCGTGAATGACGACATGCGCGCGGCGTACGACTTCACGCGCATCGACCTGCCGCTCGAGCTCGTGCTGCGCGAGACCGACCGCTGTGGCGGGATCGCGGTGCCGTGTCACCCGGGCCGACCGCGCGTCGGCCTGTGCGCGCACTTCGAGGAGAGCGGTGCGGTCGACGGCGTGCGGGTGATCGAGACGCTGAACGGCGGCAGCCGGGGCGAGGAGGACGCGGCCGCGCTCGCGCTCGCCGAGAGCCGTGGCTACCGTGGCATCGGCGGCAGCGACGCGCACATCGTGAGTCAGATCGCGCGCTGCGTGACGCGCTTTCCAAACGACATTTGCGACGGCGACGATCTGGTCACTGCGCTGCGCGCGGGAGACTTCGAGGCGCTCTCATGGAAATAGACGTCGACGCACTGAAGCGCGACTGGACCGGATTCACGTTCGATACGGCGGAGTTCGAGGCGGTGGCAGCGGACCTGGTCGGCTTCGCGCTGGCCTGTGGAGAGGCGTCTCCGCGCTACACCGAGCCGAGCCACCCGGACTTTCAGGCGGTGCCGAACTACCCCTCGCGCTACGTCGGCCGGCGCGTGCTGCCCGACAAGTTCCCCCGCCTGGGCGGCGGCTACGGCTTCGACGCCGGCAAGTGCGTGACGCCGCTGGCGCCGATTCGGGCCGGTGACAAGATCACCGCGCGGAGCCAGATCCACGACATCTACACCAAGACGGGTCGCTCGGGCACGATGCTCTTCATCGTGCACCGCATGCAGTTCTCGAACCAGCGCGGCGAGCCGGTCTCGGTCGTGGACTGGCGCATGGTCCAGCAGGATCGGAGCGCGCGATGAGCCTGGGCTACGACGATGTCGACTTCGGCGCGGAGCTGCCGCCGATCGCGCCCGACGTGACGCTCGCCAACGTGCGCCGCTTCACCGCTTCGTCCGGCATGACGTTCCCGCGCTTCAACGACCACGAGGCGGCGCGCAAGGAGGGCCTGCCGGGCGCGATCGTGCCCGGCATCATGAGCCAGGGCATCCTGGTCGCGCTGATCCACCGCTGGGCGCCAGGGGCGGTCGTGCGCAAGATCGACACGATCTTCCGCGCACCGATCCTGGTCGATTCGCACCCCGTCGCGCGCGGCGTCGTGACCGACCGCAACGACGAGACGCGCACGCTCGAGATCGACCTCACGATCCAGAACGAGGCCAAGGAGACGCGCGTCGTGGGGACGGCGACCGTCGAGCTGCCGTGACGGGACTCGTCGCCGGCAAGGTCGCGCTCGTCACGGGCGCGGGCTCGGGCATCGGCCGGGCGTCGGCGCTGGCGTTCGCGCGCGAGGGCGCCCGCGTCGTCGTCTCCGACCTCGACGCGAGCTCGGGCGAGGCGGTGGCGCTGGAGATCGCGCGTGGCGGCGGCGAAGCGCGCTTCGTGCGCTGCGACGTGACGCGCGAAGCCGAGGTCGAGGCGCTCGTGCGAGCGGCGCGCGAGACCTTCGGCCGGCTCGACTGCGCGCACAACAACGCCGGCGGACCGGGGAAGGGCGGCCGCATGCACGAGATCCCGACCGAGGAGTGGAACGCGATCCTGCTCTTGAATCTGACGAGCGTGTTCCTGTGCATGAAGCACGAGATTCCGTTGATGATCGCGCAGGGGAACGGCGCGATCGTCAACACGGCCTCGGGGGCGGGGCTCGTTGCCGTTCCGCTGCTCGCGCACTACGCAGCCGCGAAGCACGCCGTGCTCGGGCTCACGAAGACGGCAGCGATCGAGAACGCGCGCACGGGCCTGCGCATCAACGCGATCTGTCCGGGAAGCGTCGAGACGCCGGCGCTGCGCGCGCACATGGCCAAGGACCCCGCGATCGCGAAGGGCATCCTCGCGACGCAGCCGGGCGGGCGACTCGGCACGCCGGGCGAGATTGCCGAGGCCGTGATCTGGCTCTGCTCGGACCGCGCCTCGTTCGTGACGGGTGAGTCGTTCGTCGTCGATGGCGGTGCCGTCGCGCGCTGAGCAAGGACGTGCGTCGATCGTGACCGCGCGCTCTCAACCAGCCGCGACGTGCGGCCGAGAAAGACCCGTGGCCGAATCGCAGTCGCCGCGCGTGATCCTGTCGCTGTCTCCACCGCAGAGCTACGTCGCGCTCGCGCGCATCAAGCTCTCCCAGGCCGGGTATTCGGTCGTCTCGGAGGAGCGCTGGGAGGCGCACTACGCGAACGTCGGGCGCGCTCCGGATCTGGTGATCGTCGACACGGAGCGCGCGCGCGAGCTCGCGGGCCTGCCGGGGATCCTGCTCTACGCGCACGGCCAGAGCGTGCCGTGGGCGCCGAGCGCCGTCGGCTCGATCGAGCGCCCCGCGGGCTTCCACGACCTGTACCGGCTGGTTCAGGAGGCGCTGGAAGACAACCCGCGAGCGACCCCGCGCGTGCCGACGAGCATCCCGGCGCGCATTCGCGGCACGCGCGGTGGCGCCGAGGCCCAGGTCATCTCCCTCTCGCGCGGAGGTTGTCTCCTGCGGCGCGAGAACCCGCCGGATACAGGCGAAGACGTCGCGCTCGAGTTCGAGCTGCCGCGCTGCGGCACCGTCGAAATCACCGGCCGGACCGTGTATCGGCGCGCGCATGAGGCGGGGCTGGTCTTCCGCAATCTCTCCGGGCCCGCGAGCCAGGGCATTCAGAGCTTCGTCGAGGAGCGCATCCTCGCCGAGTGACTCGCGGCGTCAGCCGATCGCCTTCGCCTCGCGCAGCGCCGCGATCTCGTCCGTGCGAAAGCCCCAGTCGCGAAGCGCCTCGTCGGTGTGCTCGCCCACGCGCGCGGGAGGCCGCTCGATGCTCGAATCCGTTCGGCTGAAGCGCGGCGCGGGCCGCGGCTGCTCGACGCCGGCGACTTTTACGAACGTGCCGCGCGCGAGATTGTGCGGGTGGCGACGCGCCTCCGAGATCGAGAGCACCGGCGCGAAGCAGACGTCGCTGCCCTCCATGATCGCGCACCACTCCGCTCGCGTCTTCGTCTTGAAGACCGCGCGCAGCATCTCTTTCAGCCTCGGCCAGCGCGTGCGGTCGAGCTGCGGGCCGAATTCCGCCGGGTCGACCCCCGTTCGCTCGAGCAGCTCGGCGTAGAACTGCGGCTCGATCGACCCGATCGAGACGTACTTCGCATCCGCCGTCTCGTACACGTCGTAGAAGTGCGCGCCCGTGTCGAGCAGATTCGTGCCGCGCTCCTCGCTCCACCAGCCTGACTGCTGCGCCGCGTGGAAGATCGTCATGAGGGTCGCGGCGCCGTCGACCATCGCGGCGTCGACGACCTGCCCCAGCCCCGAGCGCGCGCGTTCGAGCAGCGCGCAGACCATGCCGAACGCGAGCATCAGCCCGCCGCCGCCGAAATCGCCGACGAGATTCAGCGGTGGCGTCGGCGGCTCGCCGCGGCGGCCGATCGGATCGAGCGCGCCGGCGAGCGCGATGTAGTTGATGTCGTGACCGGCCGCGTGCGCGAGCGGCCCGGTCTGGCCAAAGCCCGTCATGCGCCCGTAGACGAGGCGCGGATTGCGCGCGAGGCAGACGTCGGGACCGAGCCCGAGGCGCTCCATCACGCCGGGGCGGAAGCCCTCGAGCAGGCCGTCCGCGCGCTCGACCAGGCGCAGGACCGCCGCGACTCCGTCGGCGCTCTTCAGGTCGACGGCGATGCAGCGCCGGCCGCGCGAGAGAAGATCTCCCGCCGCATCGCCGGGCGCGATGCGCGCGAGTCGCTCGACGCGCAGCACCTCGGCGCCCATGTCGGCCAGCATCATCGCGCAGAACGGGCCGGGGCCGATGCCCGCGATCTCGACGATGCGCATTCCCGCCAGCGGTCCCATCGCGTGCGAGCATACGAGCGGTCGTGGCATGATGGCAAACCGAAGGAGCGGTACATGGCGATGCCGACGGGAATCGGAGTGATCGACCTCATGCTGGCCATCCCCACGGATGACACCAGCCGGTGGTACGACTTCATGAAGCCGTTGCTGCGCGATCACGAGAGCCGCGAGCAATTCAAGATGCCCGCGCAGTACATGTTCCGGAACATCCCCGGCTTCACGCCGGGCTCGGATTTCTTGAAGCTCGTCGTGGCCGAGCTGGACAAGTACGGAATCGAGCGCGCGATGATCGGCGTCGACGTCGGCAACGAGTCCGCGCTGCGCGCGCTGAAGGAGTACCCGGAGCGCTTCTTCGCGAGCTACGAGGTGAACCCCAACGAGGGCATGGACGAGGTGCGCAAGATCGTGGCGCTGCACGATCGCTTCCGCCTGAAGGCGCTCACCGCGTTCCCTTCGGGACTCTGTCCGCAGGTTCCGATCAACGACAAGAAGTTCTACCCGATCTACGCGAAGGCCGTGGAGCTCGACATCCCGATCTGCGTCTGTTCGGGCGTGCCGGGACCGCGGCTGCCGATGGCGCCTCAGCACGTCGAGCTGATCGACGAGGTGTGCTGGTTCTTCCCCGAGCTGAAATTTGTCATGCGCCACGGCGCCGAGCCGTGGACTGCGCTCGCCGTGAAGCTGATGCTGAAGTGGCCGAACCTGTACTACTCGACCAGCGCTTTCGCCCCCAAGCACTACCCGAAGGACATCATCGACTTCGCCAACACCCGCGGCGCCGACAAGGTCATGTACGCGGGCTACTTCCCGATGGGGCTCTCGCTCGAGCGGATCTTCGCCGACCTGCCGCAGGTGCCCTTCCGCGACGCGGTCTGGCCGAAGTTCCTGCGCGAGAACGCGGTGCGCGTCTTCAAGCTCTAGCGCGACTTCGGGATTGTCCGCTCGCCCGTGATCTGATTGACGTACACCTTCCACGGGTAGTGATCGCCCTCGCCCTCCGAGCCGACGACACGCATGTGCGTCGTGACTGCGAGCCGCCAACGGTCGCTCTGGTTGGGCGGCGTCATGTGCGGGGTCTTGCCGTGATGGAAGGTCACGCTCCCGGCGCGGATCGGGCACGCGATCATGCGCGAGAGATCGGGCTCGCAGAGCAGGAGATCGCTCTGCACGTGCGCCGGTTGGCGGTGGGTGAGAATCCCGTCGCGGTGGCCGCGATCGATGAAGTGCATGCAGCCGTTGCGCTCGTCGACGTCGTGCAGCGGCAGCCAGCAGGTGATGCCGCGCTCGTCGAGATTGCGCCCCCAGTAGGCTTCGTCCTGGTGCCAGTAGGTGAGCGCGCCCTCGCGCGGCGGCTTGGCCAGGAACTGGTCGTACCAGAACTCGACGTCGCGCCCGAGCAGCGCCGAGCCGAACGCGATTGCCCAGCGCCGAAAAGCCGCGTTGGCAATCTCGGGCCAGACCAGCGTCGGGCTGCCCTGCACGATCTTGAACTCGCGCTCCGCCCGGCTCTTGCCCTTCTCCCAGGCCCAGTCGAAGGCGAGCTTTTCCTTCTTGTCGAGAATGACCTGGCAGTGCGACTCGACGAGCGCGAGCTCCGCTCGCTCGATCGCATCCTCGACGACCAACCAGCCGTTCCGCGCGAAGAACGCGATCTGCGACGCCTGCGCGTGCGGGTACTTCATCGCCAGCCCTCCCGGACGCCGGATCTTGCCACGTGCGTGGAATTCGAGCGGGGCGCAAGCTTTCGCTTTGCGCTTTGGTCAGAGCAACAGACGAGGCAGGGCGGCCGCCGATACGGCAACGAGCGCGGCGATATCGCGCCGAAGACCCCGATGACTCGTCTCTGGCACAGCTTCATCGAACCGATCCGCGACGAGGATCTTCCCGACCTGCGGAAGCTCCTCACGCGCGGGGGTCGGCTCATGTGCGCCGCATTCGCCTTCGGGCTGCTGCCGTTCAGCCTGATCTGCGCGCTAGGCGGCAATCTCGATCCGCGCCGCGCACTGATCTTCCACGCCAGTGCACAGGCGGCCGCCTGGGCTTGCTGCGGCGTCGCAAAGACGCGCTGGGGACTTCGCCACGCCTCGGCGCTCCTGTTCATCCTTGTCTCGGTCGTGAACGCGGCGCTCCTGCTGGCCGGGGTGCAGACTCTCTCGGGCGAGAATCCGCTCCGACCGTTTGCGCTGCTCTCGCCGCTCCTCATGGCCTGCCTCGCGCCGTGGCGGCCCTCTCTCTCGCTCGCGCTCGCGGCGGAGATGGCCGCCGTCTACCTCGTCTCGCTGCGGGTCGCACCGGATCCCACGACAGGCAGCGCGTTCGCTTCCGTCGGCGTCTCGCTGCTCGCCGGTGTAGCGGGCGCGGTGGCGTGTCAGAGTCACCGATTCGTGTGGGCGTCGTTGCACCGCGCACGCGCGATGGCGGACGAGGCGCGCAATGCGGCGCTCGCGGCGGATCGCGCGAAGTCGGAGTTCCTGGCGAACATGAGCCACGAGATCCGCACACCGCTGACGGCGATTCTCGGCTTCACCGACGAGCTGATCGACGAGTCGGCGCGCTCCGGCAGCGACGGCGGCCCGGATCCAGCGCTGCTGACCGTCAAGCGCAACAGTCACCACCTGCTCGCGGTCGTGAACGACATCCTCGACCTCTCGCGCATCGAGGCGGGCAAGCTCTCGGTCGAGAGCGTGCCGTGCTCGCCGCTTCGGATCGTGGCGGACGTGGTGTCACTCTTGCGGCCGCGCGCGCTCGAGAAACAGCTGCGGCTCGAGACCCGCCTGCGCGGCGCGGTCCCCGAGACGATCCACTCCGATCCCACGCGCTTGCACCAGATCCTCGTGAACCTGGCGGGGAACGCGATCAAATTCACCGAGCACGGCGGAATCACGCTTCGTCTCGAGTCGCTCGACGCTACGGCTTCGAGCGGCCCGAGGCTCGCGATCGAAGTTGCCGACACCGGCATCGGTCTGTCTCTCGAGGACCAGGCACGCGTCTTCGAGGCGTTCGCACAGGCCGACGCCTCACTCACACGCCTCCATGGCGGGACGGGCCTCGGACTCACGATCTCGCGCGCGCTCGCCCGCCTGCTCGGCGGCGATCTGACCGTCGAGAGCGCTCCCGGGGGCGGCAGCGTATTCCGCGCCACCGTCGCCACCGGCCCGCTCGCGGGCGTGCGCATGCTCGATACGCCGCCGGAGCTCGAGCCGCAAGCGGCCGAGCAGACGCGCGAGAGCGAGCCTGCGCCGGAGTCACTGCGCGGCCGCGTTCTGCTCGCAGAGGACGGACCGGACAACCAGGCGCTGATCTCGCTCGTGCTGCGGCGCGCCGGCCTCGAGGTCGAGCTCGCCAGCGACGGCCAGATCGCCTACGAGACGGCGCTTGCGGCGCGCGATCGTGGCGAGCCGTTCGATTTGATCGTGATGGACATGCAGATGCCGCTGATGACGGGCTACGAGGCAACAGCGGCGCTTCGGCGCGAGGGCTTCGTCCAGCCGATCCTCGCGCTCACCGCACAGGCCATGACCGGCGACCGCGAGAAGTGTCTCGCGGCCGGCTGCAACGAGTATCTCTCCAAGCCGATCGACCGCACGCGCCTGGTCGCGCTCGTCCGGGGACTGCTCGAGAAGCGTCCGGGGCAAGAGGACGGCTCGTGATCGAGCGGCTGGGGCGATTCCTGCGACCGGTGCCGCCGGAGGAGCTGCCGGAGCTGCCGCGTGCGATCACGCGCGCCATTCGCATCGCGTCGCTGATCCTCGTGACCGTCGGCCCCGCGATCTCCACGGTGCAGATCGTTTGGGGAGACTTCACGCTCGAGCGCGTCGTCCCGATGGTGGCGATCGCGCAGCCGCTGGTCTGGGCGTGCTTCGCCGCGACCTACACCACCTTCGGACGCCGTCACCCCGAGCTGGTCTTGCTCGCGCTGGTGACGATCACGAATCTCTTCACGCGCTTTGCCGGAGTTCAGGGCGAGAGCGGCGCGAACCCGCTCTCGCTGCTGGCCGTGATCTCCCCGCTCACGATCGCCGCATTTGCACCGTGGCGTCCGGTGTTCTCGCTCGCGACGGGCGCCTCGGTGGCGATCGTCTACGTGGCAGCAGCCATGCTCGTGACCGGGGACGAGGAGATCGGCGCGCCGCTCGCGGTCGCATTGTCGTTCGCGAGCGCGATCGTCGCGGCGTCCGCCTGTCAGAGCCAGCGTCTGGTCTGGGCGGACCTGCACCGCGCGCGCCGCGACGCTCAGGCCGCCGCGCAGGCGAAGTCGGAGTTCCTGGCGACCATGAGCCACGAGATCCGCACGCCGATGACCGCGATCCTCGGTTTCACCGACGAGCTGCTCGGCAACGCGACGCGCGGCTCCAGCGCGCCCGCCCCGGGACCGGCGTTGCTCACCATCAAGCGCAACGGCGAGCACCTGCTGCGGATCATCGACGACATCCTCGACGTCGCGAAGCTCGACGCGGGCAAGCTCGAGCCGACCCGCGAAGCCTGCTCGCCGCGCGAGCTCGTCGCGGGCGTGACGGAGCTCTTGCGCGCGAGCGCGAGCGAGAAGCGACTCGAGCTCATCGTGGATCTCGCCGACACCGTGCCGCTCGCGATCCACAGCGATCCGATGCGGCTCCGCCAGATCCTGCTCAACCTGGTGGGGAACGCGATCAAGTTCACCGAGCGCGGAGAGGTGCGCATCCAGATCCGCCCGGGAGAAGCGCGCGCCGGCGAGCCGCCGCTGCTCGTCTTCGAAATCTCGGACACGGGCATCGGTCTCTCGGCCGAGCAGAAGGAGCGGCTCTTCGAGCCGTTCTCACAAGCCGACGCCTCGATGGCGCGCCGTTTCGGCGGCACGGGTCTGGGCCTCGCGATCTCGCGCCGGCTCGCGCGCATGCTCGGCGGAGACATCGCGATCGAGAGCGTCCCGCAGCGGGGAAGCGTCTTTCGCCTCTCGATCGCGATCCCCGCCGCGCCGCCCGCGGTTTCAGCGGCGCAGCTCCGGCCCGACTCCGATGACTCCCGGCAGGTTCTCCGCGGCCGTGTCCTGCTCGCCGAGGATGGGCCGGACAATCGGGCGCTCCTGCAACGCATTCTCGTCCGCGCCGGACTCGAGGTCGAGGTCGCGGGAAACGGGCGCGAGGCGCACGCGATGGCTATGCGCGCGCTCTTCGCCGGTACACCGTTCGATGTCGTGCTGATGGACATGCAGATGCCGGAGATGACCGGCGACGAGGCCGTCCGCGCGCTGCGCGCCGATGGCTATTCCGGGCCGATCGTCGCGCTCACGGCCCAGGCGCTCTCGGGCGATCGCGAGGCCTGTCTGGCCGCCGGCTGCGACGACTACGCGACCAAGCCGATCGATCGCGCCGCGCTGCTCGGGCTGCTCGCGCGCCTGCTGGAGAAGTCGGAGACCTGAGCCCGCCGCTTCGCGACACGCGCTCGCGTATGATCGCGTCCGGAGGTGTGAATGCGGCGGTTCGAGGAGAAGGTCGTGTTGATCACGGGCGCCGCGAGCGGCATCGGCCGCGCCACCGCCGAGCGCATGGCGAGCGAGGGGGCGGCGCTCTTCCTGCTGGACGTTCAGGCGCAGGCGCTCGAGGACACCGCCAAGTCCGCGCGCGAGCTCGGCGCGGCCGTCGAGTCCCGGCTCTGCGACGTCTCCGAGCCTGCGGCGGTGCGCGCAGCGGTCGAGGCGGCGGTCCAGGAGTTCGGCCGGCTCGACGCGCTCTGCAACATCGCCGGCATCCTTCACTTCGATCACACCCACGAGCTCGCGCACGAGACCTGGCGGCGCATCCTGTCGGTGAATCTCGACGGCACCTTCTTCATGTGTCAGGCGGCACTGCCGCATCTGCTCGCCGCGCGCGGCAACATCGTGAACATGTCGTCGACGGCCGCGCTCGCGGGGCATCCGTGGACCGCCGCCTACTCGGCGTCGAAGGGAGGCGTGCTGGCGCTCACCTACACGCTCGCGATCGAGTACTGCGGCCAGGGTCTGCGCGCGAACGCGGTCTGCCCGGGCTCCATTCAGACGCCGATCCATTCCGTCTTCAAGCTGCCGGCCGGGGCCGATCGCAAGCTGCTCTACCGGATCATGCCGCCCGATGGCGTCTTCCGCGGACCGGAGGCCGCGGCGGCCGCGGTCGCCTTCCTGGCCTCGGCGGACGCGGCGCACATCAACGGCACCGAAATCCGGGTCGATGGCGGGACTCTCTCCTGATTTAGAACGTGTTCCACTTCGGCCGGGAACGTGGCATGCTCCCAACGCGAAAATCCGGAGGTGCCATGCAGGCCGCGCAGCGCGAGTTCCCGTTTCCGCTCCCCAACGGCTGGTTCACGGTCGCCTACTCGAACGAGGTCGTGCCCGGCCAGGTCGTGCCGCTGCGGTATTTCGCGTCGGACCTCGTGCTCTTCCGCACCGAGTCGGGCGACGCGCGCGTGCTGGACGCGTACTGCCCGCACCTCGGCGCGAACCTCGGCCGCGGCGGAAAGGTCGAGGCTGACACGATCCGGTGTCCCTTCCATGGCTGGCGCTTCGGCTCCGACGGCGTCTGCGTCGAGATCCCCTACGCGCAGCGCATTCCGCCAAAGGCGAGACTCGGCTGCTGGCCGCTGATCGAGCGCAACGGCTCGATCTGGGTCTGGCGGCACGCCGAGGGCAAGCCGCCCGAGTGGGAGGTTCCCGAGATTCCGGAGCTCGCGAGCCCCGACTGGACGGAGCCCGATCTCTACCGCTGGAAGGTGCGCACGAGAAACCAGGAGATGGCCGAGAACGCCGTCGACCGCGCGCATTTCCGCTACGTCCACGGAACCATGCAGGTGCCCGAGTCCGAGGTCACGGTCGTCGGCGCCTGGCGGCGCTCGGTCAACCACTCGAAGATGCTGACGCCGCGCGGGCCGGTCGACGGCTGCATCGACGCCAACTCGTTCGGCTTTGGCTGCAGCTTCACGCGCTTCACGGGCATCTGCGAGACGGTGCTGCTCTCCGCGACGACGCCGATCGACGAGGAGACGTGCGACGTCCGCTTCGCCTTCACTCAAGCCAAGGAGAATGGCCGGAAGCCGGCGGGGGGAGTCGGCGCCGCGATCATTCGCGACATCGTGAAGCAGCTTTCCGAGGACATCCCCATCTGGGAGAACAAGAAGTATCTCGAGCGGCCGGTGCTCTGCGACGGAGACGGGCCGATCGCCGAGTTCCGCCGCTGGTGCCTGCAGTTCTACTCGCCGCAGGTGGGCGCCTGAAGCTCGCCTAGAGGCCTGAAGCTCGTCTAGAGGTCAGGTAGGCTGAGCGGGAAGTTCGTCGTCTCGGTGCCGCCGTCGACCTCGATGATCTTCCCGGTCACCCAGCTGCCGGCGTCCGACGCGAGCCAGAGCGCGGCGGCGGCGATGTCCTCGGGGCTGCCGACGCGGCGCAGCGGCGTCATCGCCTCCATCTTCTCGCGCATGCCCTCGGCCGCGAGGAACGGCGCAAGTGCGGAGGTCTCCACCGCGCCGACGCTGATCGCGTTCACGCGCACGCGCGGCGCCAGCTCGTTCGCCAGCAGCCGCGTCAGATGCGAGAGCGCGGCCTTCGCCGTGCCGTAGGCGCTGAAGCCGCGGTCGGTGATGCGGCCCATCGCCGACGAGATGTTCACGATCACACCGCCGCCGCTGGCGAGCATCTGCGGCACGACGAGACGCGCGAGCAGGAACGCGGAGGTCACGTTGAAGCGGAAGGCTTCCTCGAAGACCCGCTCGCTGGTGTGCAGGAACGGCTTCCATGGCGAGCCGCCGGCGTTGTTCACCAGCACGTCGATCCGGCCGAGCTCACTCGTCGCGCGCGCGACGAGCGCCTCGAGCTGCGCGCGCTCCATCACGTCGCAGGGCACGGCGAGCGCGCGCCGGCCGAGCGCACGCACGCGCGCCGCGATGTCGTCGATCTCGGCTCGCGTGCGCGCGGCGCAGACCACGTCGGCGCCGGCCTCGGCAAAGCCGAGCGCGATCCCCGCGCCGATGCCGCGTCCGGCGCCGGTCACGAGCGCGACCTTTCCGTCGAGTCTGAAGCGATCGAGGATCAATCAGGTCTCCTGCGCCGGCGCAGCATATCATCGGGCCGATGAAGCTCGACGCGGCGCTGATCGCGCAGGACCTGTCGCAGGCCGGTGCGGCGGCGCGCGCGCTCGAGGACGCGGGCTTCGACGGGGGCTTCACCTTCGAAGGCCCCCACGACCCGTTCTTTCCGCTCGTGCTCGCGGCGCGCAAGACGTCCCGGCTCGAGCTCGGCACCGCCGTCGCGATCGCCTTCGCGCGAAGCCCGATGATCGTCGCCCAGCTCGCCTGGGACCTGCAGGCCCTCTCACAGGGGCGCTTCAACCTCGGACTCGGCTCGCAGATCCGCGCGCACATCGAGCGGCGCTTCAGCCAGCCCTGGTCGCGCCCGGCCGCGCGCATGCGCGAGTTCGTGCTCGCCTTGCGCGCGATCTGGGCCGCGTGGCAGGAGCGGCGCAAGCTCGATTTTCGCGGCGAGTTCTACACGCACACGCTGATGACGCCGTTCTTCGACCCCGGGCCGCTCGCCTGCGCGCCGCCGCGCGTGTTCCTCGCGGGCGTCGGGCCGCAGATGACCGAAGTCGCCGGCGAGGTCGCCGATGGCTTCCTCGTGCACCCCTTCCACACACCGGAGTTCCTGCGCGAGACGACGCTGCCCGCGCTCGAGCGCGGCCTGGCGCGCGTCGGCCGCCAGCGCAGCGAGCTCGCGATCGCCTGCCAGGTCATGATCGCGGTCGGGCGGAGCCGCGACGAGCTCGCGAACGCGCGCGCCGCATTGCGCGGACAGATCGCCTTCTATGGCTCCACGCCCGCCTATCGCGGCGTCCTCGAACAGCACGGCTGGGGCGATCTCCAGCCGGAGCTGAACGCCCTTTCGAAGCGCGGCGCCTGGCCCGAGATGGCGCAGCGCGTGAGCGACGAGATGTTCGAGACGATCGCGGTTGCCGGCACGCCGGACGAGGTCGCGGCGCGCCTCAGAGCGCGCTGCGGGTTCGCGCAGCGCATCGCGCTCGTGACGCCATACGGTGTCGACCCGGCGCTGCTCGGCGAAGTGGTCCGGAGACTGCGCCGCTAGCGCGGCCGCGGCTGCGCGCCGCGGACGAGCTTGCCCGGTCGCGCGCCCGTCTCCTCGCCGTCGCGGAAGACGACCTCACCCGCGACGAGCGTCGCGCGGTAGCCACGTGCTCGCTGCACCAGCCTTCGCGCCTGCGCGGGCAGGTCGTACGCCACGTACGGCGCCTCGAGCGCGAGATTCTCGAAGTCGATCAGGTTGAGATCCGCGCGATAGCCGGGCGCGAGCAGGCCGCGGTCGCGCAGGCCGTAGAGCTCGGCGGTGTCGCGCGTCATCTTGCGCACCATCTGCTCGAGCGGCAGTCGCGCGCCGCGCGCGCGATCGCGGACCCAGTGCGTGAGCAGGAACGTGGTCATGCTCGCGTCGCAGATCGCACCGCAGTGCGCGCCGCCGTCGCCCAGACCGAAGGCGCTGCGCGGGTGGGCGAGCATCTCGCGGATCGACTCGAGGCTGCCTCGGCTGTAGCCGAAGACCGCGATCATCAAGAGCGCCCGGCCCTCGCGCTCGAGCATCAGGTCGTAGATCACTTCCTCGGCAAGGCGCCCCTCGCGCGCCGCGATCGCGGCGACGCTCTTCTCGGGCGCGGGCTCGTAGTCCGGCGGATCGCCGAGCGGGAAGATCTTCTTCATGTCGCCGTAGATGAACGCGAGCATGCCCGGCTGGCCGACCGGCGCCTCGGCGAGGATTCGCGCGCGCACTTCGGGCCTGCGCAGCTCGACCACGCGCTCGGCGAGCGGCAGTGTCTCGAGCTTCCGGTAGCTCGGCTTCCAGGCGAACGGGTGGAAGGTCTGGTGTCCGATCAAGAGCATCGTCGGTCGGGAGCCGACCTGTGGAACGAGGTTCGCGCCGTCGGCCGCGGCAGCGTCGACGAGGCCGAGGATCTTGCGCCACTGCTCGGGGTCCACATCGTGCTCGACGAGCGCGAACGTCACTGGCCGCTGGATCTCGGCCGAGAGCTTGCGCATCCACGCGACTTCCTTCTCGGCCGCCGCGAGGTCCTCGCCGACCACGCCCGCGGGCGCGAGCTCGAAGAGACCCGCATCCGCGTCGCGCAGCGCGCGGCCGATGCCGAAGAGCTCCTCCTCGGCCGCGAACGTTCCGGGAACCGGCTCGCCATCCACCGCTCGGTGTACGATCGTGCGCGAGGTCGAGAAGCCCAGTGCCCCGGCGCAGAGCGCCTCCTTCACGATCTCGGCCATCGCGCGGATGTCGTCGGGCGTCGCAGGCTCGTTTCGCGCGCCGCGCTCACCCATCACGTAGCCACGCACGGGGCCGTGCGGCACTTGCGTCGCGATGTCGAGCGCGCGCGGCATGCGCTCGAGCGCATCGAGGTACTGTGGGAACGTCTCCCATTGCCACTGGATGCCCTCGTGCAGCGCCGTGCCGGGAATGTCCTCGACACCCTCCATCAACCCGATCAGCCAGCGCTCGGCGCCCGGGCGAACGGGCGCGAAGCCGACACCGCAGTTACCCATCACGACCGTCGTCACGCCGTGCCAGCACGAGGGCGTGAGCAGCGCGTCCCAGGTCGCCTGACCGTCGTAGTGGGTGTGAATGTCGACGAAGCCGGGTGTCACGAGCAGGCCGCGCGCGTCGAGCTCCTCGCGCGCCTGGCCCGCGACGCGACCCACCTCGCTTATGCGGCCGCGGTCGATGGCGATGTCGGCAGCGCGCGCCGCTGCACCGCTGCCGTCGACGACCGTTCCGCCCCGGACGACGAGATCGTGCATGACGCCCTCCCGGCGCGATCCTACGCTCGGTCGCGCCAGGCCGCCAATCAGGGCTCGCCCGCTTCGCGCGCGCGCGCGAGCTTCGTAGCTTCGGCCGGACCGACGCGATTCCAAGCCAGCGCGAAGAGCAGCGTCGAGAGCGCAAGCGGTGTGATCCCGAGCAGCATCGCGGTGCGCAGCGCGGCTCCCGGCTCGGCACCGCTCGCGGCGAACGCGTCGCTGAGCTTGCCCATCGTGTACGGGCCGAGTGCGAGCCCGAGAAACGTCACCACGAGCAGGTAGAACGCCGACGCGATCGCGCGCATGCGCGGCAGCACCAGCTCGCTGATCGTAGTGGCGGCGGGTCCGACCCAGAGCGGCGAGACGATGCTGAACACGAAGTTCAGCCCGTAAGCGAGGCCGAGGCTCGGCGAGTAGAGCAGGCCGGCGGCCGCGGGCGCGGCGAGCGCGATCGTCGCGAAGCCCATCCAGAGGCGCGCGTTCGGCGTGCGCTGCTTCAGCGCATCCGAGACGACGCCGCCCAGTGTCACGCCGATCCAGCCGCCGAGCGCTGCGGCCAGGCCGAGATACGCACCGACCTCGCTCGCGCTGACGCCGTGCTGCCGGATGAAGAACGGCGCGCCCCAGAAGCCGATGCCGTACGTGACGAACGCGATGCACGCGAATCCGCTAGCGGCGAAGAGCAGCGCCGGCGTGCCGAAGATCAACGCGAAGGCCGGCGCGTCGCGCAGCCGCAGTCCCTGCGCCCAGGAGAAGGCGGCGTAGAAGCCGATGCCGAGCGCCACCCACTGCGCGAGGCTCTGCGTCGCGGCCACGAGCGCGGTGCAGACGAGCGTGATGGCAAGTGCGCCGACGAGGTTGCGGGCGATCCCGCCCGCGCCCGCGCCCGCGCGCCAGAGCGAGACGAGCGTGAGTGGCGGAAGCACGGCCATCAGCTCGATGCCGAGCTCGCGGAACGGGTGCGCGTTGCGTGTGGGCTCGGGCAGCCCCTCGCTCTGGCCGCGCCGCGGCTCGCGCAGCGTCGCGACCCAGACGGCCAGGAGCAGGCCCGGCAGCCCGACGGCGAAGTACGCGACGTGCCACCCGTGCAGGCCGAGCGGCGCCGTGCCGTCGGGAAAGGCCTCGCGCCACGCGTCCACGATCCAGCCGCCGAGAAAGATCCCGATGCCGGCGCCGATATAGACGCCGCTCGAGTAGATCGAGATCGCGGTCGCGCGCAGCCGCGCGGGAAACCAGTCGACCAGCGACGAGAACGCCGCGGGAGATGCGCTCGCCTCGCCGATGCCTACACCGATTCGGTACGCGCCCAGCACGGGAAAGCTGCGCGCGGTGCCCGAGAGCGCGGTCATCGCGCTCCAGAACGCGAGGCCGAGCGCGATCAGGGTCTTGCGCACCCAGACGTCGGCGAGCCGTCCGAGCGGGATCCCGAAGATCGCGTAGAAGACCGCGAAGACCGTGCCATAGAGGAAGCCGATCTCGGAATCACTGAGGCCGATGTCGGCTTTGATCTCCTGCGCCAGGATCGAGAGGATCTGCCGGTCGATGAAGTTGAAGACGTAGACGATCACCAGTGCGACGAGCACGTACCACGCGTAGCGCCCCCCGACTTCGTCGTTCTCCGGCTGCGCCATCGCGCGCATCATACACGCGCGCGGAATCCGTCTATGATCCGCGTGTCATGAGTGACCCAGCGCCCGCTGCAACCGTCGTCCTGCTGCGCGAGGCGGCGGGCGCGCTCGAGGTCCTGCTGCTGCGGCGGAACTCACAGCTCGCCTTCCATGGTGGAGCCTGGGTCTTTCCCGGCGGTCGCATCGATCCGCAGGATGCGGGCGAGGGCGGCGACCTTGGTGCCGCGCGGCGCGCCGCTTCGCGCGAGGCGCGCGAAGAGGCGGGGCTCGAGATCGATCCGGCCGCGCTGATCCAGATCTCGCACTGGACCACTCCCGAGGGCTTGCCCAAGCGCTTCGCCACCTGGTTCTTCGTCGGCGGGGCCGACGCGACACAGGTGCGTGTCGATGGGGGCGAGATCCACGCGCACGCCTGGATGACGCCCGCCGCCGCGCTCGAAGCGCAGCGCGCGCGAGAGATCGAGCTGCCGCCGCCGACCTTCGTCACGCTCTCGACGCTCGTGTCACAACGCCGGGCCGAGGACGCGCTCGCCGAAGCGCGCGCGGCGGCACCGCTCGTCTACCTGCCGCGCGTGGTGCGAGTCGAGGGTGGAATGTGCTCGCTCTACCCGGCAGACGCCGGCTGGGAGGAGCGCGATGCGGCGCGCGTCGGCCCACGTCACCGTTTGCTCATGCTCGAGAGCGGCTGGCGCTACGTTCGCGAGGTCTAGTGCACGCGCGCGAGCGCGCTCTCGAGCGCGCGCTCGAAGCGCTCGCCGATCAACTCGACCTCGCTGTCCGAGATCGTGAACGGCGGGCCGAAGGTGATCACGTCGCGCGCGGGGTCGACGCCGCCGGGGTAGACGAAGATGCCGTGCGTGAGGCCGGCCGCGACGATCTTGGCGGTGAGCCCGGCGGCGGCCGGGAAGGGCGCCTTTGTCGCCTTGTCCGCTACGAGCTCGACGGCCCAGAGCAGGCCGCGCCCGCGCACGTCACCGACGTTGGGATGATCGAGCAGGCGCGCGAGCCGTTTGCCGAGCTTCTCCCCCATCTGCGCGGCGCGTTCGACGAGCTGCTCCCGTTCGAGGATTTCGAGCACCTTGTCCGCCGCCGCGCAGCTGGCGGGATGAGCGGAGTAGGTGAAGAACATCACCTCCTGGCCGCGTTCGACGATCGGCGCGACGACCGCGTCGCTGGCGAAGATCCCGCCCATCGGCGCGTATCCGCCCGTCAGTCCCTTGCCGCCGATCAGGATGTCCGGAGTCACTCCCCAGTGATCGACCGCGAAGCGCTTGCCCGTGCGGCCAAAGCCCGTCATGACCTCGTCCGCGATCAGGAGCACGCCGTGACGCTTGCAGATCTCCGCGAGCTTCGGCCAGTACTCGTCCGGGGGCACGAGCGCGCCCGCGGTCGAGCCGCCGATCGGCTCCGCGATCACCGCCGCGACGGTCTCGGGGCCCGCGCGCAAGATCGCATTCTCGACCTCGTCCGCGCACGCTACGCCGCAGCCCGGATAGGACTTCCCGAGCGGGCAGCGCCAGCAGTAGCACGCAGGCGCCTTGGGCAGATCCGCGAGCCAGGGCTCGAAGCCCGCGCGGCGCTTCGTGTGGCCGCCGACGGCGAGCGTCGCGAGCGTCGTGCCGTGGTAGGAGAGCTCGCGGCCGATCACCTTCCAGCGCTTCGCTTCGCCCTTCGCGACGAAATGCGCCCGAGAGATGCGCAGGGCCGCGTCGACCGACTCCGAGCCTCCGCTGGTGAATGCCATGCGTGTCAGTCCGCGCGGCAGCCACGAGCGGAGCAGCCGCTCGACGAGCTTCACGCGGCTCTCGGTCGCGAAGGGCGGGATCACGTACGACGCGCGTTCGACTTCGCGCGCGTAAGCCTCGGCGACCTCGCGGCGGCCGTGGCCGATGTTCGAGACGATCGCGCCGCCCGCGGCGTCGAGGATCTGCTGACCGTCGTCGGTGTAGAGCCAGACGCCCTCGCTGCGCGCGATGCGCAGCGGCGTCGTGCCCGCCTTGGCCGCGAACGCGAAGCGGCGCGCGCGCTCGGCGTCCATCACTCCAGGCCGACGAGCTTCGCACTCTCGTCCCAGAGCTGCCGGGCGAGCGCGGCATCCGACGCGAGCGGATCGGTCTTCGCCTCTTTGCAGCTCACGAAGTAGCGGCCCGTCACCCCCTCGACGGCTTTCGAGCTCGCCAGGTACACCGACGTGCGTGCCCCCTTCTCGGGTGTCGTGAACGCGACGCGCGCGAGCAGGCGCATCGGCAACGACGCGTCGCGCATGATCTCGGTCGCGACCCCTCCGGGGTGGAGCGCGTTCGAGGTGACACCACGGCCCGCCAGCCGGCGCGCGAGCTCGTTCGAGAACAGGATGTTCGCGAGCTTCGACTGCCGGTACGCTGCGTAGGCGCTGTACTTGGCCGGCCCGCGAAAGCTCGAGAAATCGATCTTCCCGCCCGCGTGCATCATGGAGCTCACGTGGACGACACGCGCGGGCGCGCTCGCGACGAGCCTGTCGACGAGCAAGTTCGTGAGCAGGAAGTGGCCGAGGTGATTCACGCCGATCTGCATCTCGAAGCCGTCTTCGGTCTTGCGCAGGGTCGGCGGGAAGACGCCCGCGTTGTCGATCAGCACGTCCAAGCGCGGGTAGTCCGCGATTACCCGCGCCGCACAGGCGCGCACCGAGCGCAGGCTCGCGAGCTCGAGCGGCACCAGGTCGACCCGTGCGGCGGGCGTGCGCGCGAGGATCTCGGCGCGCGCGGCCGCCGCCTTGTCGAGATCACGGCAGGCGAGCACGACGTGTGCGCCGCGCGCGGCGAGCTCCACCGCCGTCGCCTTGCCGATTCCCGCGCTCGCGCCCGTGATCAGAACCGTCTTGCCAGTCATGTCGTCGCGCATGATAGCCTGATTGGAGTCTCGACAGGGAGAGCCGCATGAAGTTGGGAGTCTTCTGTCCTCTCTCGAGCCCGGCCGCGGACGCCGCGTACGTGCGCGCGTTCGGCGAAGCGGCGGAGGGGTCCGGGTTCGACTCGCTCTGGGTCGCGGAGCACGTCGTGCTCTTCGACGAATACGGCTCGAAGTACCCGTACTCGCCCGATGGGCGCATTCCCGCGCGGCCGACGAGCGGCGTGCTCGAGCCGCTCACGAGCCTCGCGTACCTCGCCGCGCTTACGAGCCGGATCCGCCTGGGCACGGGCATCCTGCTCGTCCCCCAACGCAATCCGGTGTACACGGCGAAGGAGGCCGCGAATATCGACTGGCTTTCGGGCGGGCGGCTCGATCTGGGAGTCGGGATCGGCTGGCTGGCCGAGGAGTTCCGCGCCGTCGGCGTGCCCTGGGCCCGGCGCGGCGAGCGCACGCGCTCGTACATCGAGGTCATGCGCCGGCTCTGGTGCGACAATGTCTCCGAGTACAAGGACGAGTTCTACGAGCTGCCCGCGTGCCGGCAGTTCCCCAAGCCCGTGCAGAAGCCGCACGTGCCGATCCACTTCGGCGGCGAGAGCGAGGCGGCGCTCGCGCGCGTCGCCGACATCGGCCAGGGCTGGTACGGCTTCAACCTGGAGCCCGATGGCCTCGCGGAGCGCGTGCGCCGGCTCGAGAAGCGGCTCGCGGCGAACGGCCGCAAGCGAAGCGACGTGCTCGTCTCCGTCTCGCCGTACCTGCGCGAGATGAGCCCCGCGAAGCTCGAGGCCTACCGGCGCGCGGGTGCCGACCAGGTGATCTTGATCGCCTTCGCGCGCGATCGCGCCGCGATCGGACCCGCGGTCGAGAAGCTCGCCGGCGAGTATCTCGCTGCCGCAAGGAGACTTGCGTGAAGCCGCTCGCGCTCGCGCTGTTCGCGTTTCTCACGCTCGCGTGTGGACCGCACGGGCCGCTTCCCGGCGGCCGCCTCGACGGCGAGATCGTGACCGCGCCGGTCGACGACTGGTCATTCGCGAGCGCCCTCGAGACGATCTCCGTCGAGACGCGGCCCGACGATCCCTACTCGGTGAACGTCTGGTTCGTCTCCCAGGGACCGCGGCTCTGGGTCGCGGCCGGCAGCGGCGAGACGGCGAAGTGGGCGCAGAACCTGCTCGCGGATCCGCGCGCCCGCCTGCGGATCGAAGGCAAGCTCTACGAGCGCGCGGCCGTGCGTACGACGGACCAGGCCGAGCAGGACGAGGTGCTCGTGCTGTACAAGACCAAGTACGACTTCGAGCGCGACCCGGGCGACGAGACCAAGGCGGTCCTGTTCCGAATGGACCCGCGCTAGCGATCGGCGAGCTTGGCGAAGTCCGGCGCGCGCTTCTCGAAGAACGCGCGCACGGCCTCGAGGTTCTCGGGCGAGCCGACGCGCACGCGGAACGCGGCGTCCTCGCGCGCGCGCGCGGCGCGCACCTCGGCGTCGCGCGTCGCGAGCAGCAGGCGCTTGGTGTGGCGCAGCGCTTCTGGCGGGAGCGCCGCCAGCTCTGCCGCCTTTGCCTGCGCGGCGCCGAGCACGTCGGCAGGCGCGCAGAGCTGGTTCACGAGCCCCACTTCGACGGCACGCGCGGCGCTGATCCAGCCATCGCTGTAGAGCAGCTCGATCGCGTTGCGCCAGCCGATCACGAGCGGGAGCAGATGACTCGCGGCGGCCTCGGGCACGACGCCCAGCGTGACGAACGGCGCGCGCAGGCGCGCGCCCTCTGCGACGTAGGCGAAGTCGCAGTGCAGGAGGATCGTGAGCCCGATCCCGACCGCGACGCCGTTCACCGCCGCGACGAGCGGCTTGTCGAACACGCAGAGCTCGTCGAGGAACTCGCCGAAGGGATGCGCGCCCACGGCGCCCGCAGGCGACGCGGCGGTCGTCGACTGCGCCATCTCGGAGAGATCCTGCCCGGCCGAGAACGCGCCGCCCGCTCCGGTGATCACGACCGCGCGCACGCCGGCGTCTGCCGACGCCTCGCGCAGCGCGTCGCGCAGCTCGCGCCACAAAACGGTGTTGAAGGCGTTCCTTCGGGCGGGCCGGTTCAGCGTCAGCGTGAGCACGCCCCGGTCGCGCGCCTCGAGCAGCGTCTCGCGCGCCACGCGCGGCACTAGCCCGCGCGACCGGGCGCCAGCGCCTCGAGCACGCGCCAGTCGGGGAGCGGCTGACCGGACGGATTGATCGGCTGGATGCAGACGTGGCTCGCGCCCGCGTCGAGATGCGCGCGCACGCGCTTTTGCAGCGCGGCCACGTCGCCCCAGGCGATGGTCGCGTCGATGAACCGGTCGCTGCCGCCGTTCTCGAAGTCGCTGTCGGTGAAGCCGAGCCGCTTCCAGTTGTTGAGGTAGTTCTCCAGGCCCAGGTAGATGCCCGCGGTGAGCCGCGCAAGCTTTCGCGCCTTCGCGGCGTCGGTCTCGAGGAGAACCTTCTGCTCGACGCAGAGCCAGGCGTTCGGGCCCATCATCTGCCGCGCCATCGCGGTGTGCTCGGGCGTAGTGAAATACGGGTGCGCGCCCTGCGTCCGCGTTGCAGCGAGCTTCAGCATCTGCGGGCCGAGCGCGGCGAGCACGGTCGGCGGTGGCTCGGCGGGCGCAACGGCCGCGTACGGCGCCTTCGCCATGCGGTCGAGGTACGCGCGCATGGTCGCGACGGGGCTGGCATACACATGCCCGCGTACGGCTTCGACCATCGGCCGGTGCGAGACGCCGAGCCCGAGCAGGAAGCGCCCGCCAGACTGCTCGGCGAGCGTCTTCTGCCCGGCCGCCGTCGCGGCCGCGTCGCGCGCGTAGATGTTGGCGATGCCCGTCGCGACGATCAGCCGCTCCGTCTTGGCGAGCAGCCAAGCGGCGTGCGCGAACGGGTGGCGCCCGATCGCCTCGGGGATCCAGAGCGCGCCGTAGCCGAGCGACTCGATCCGCTGCGCGGCCTCGGCGGCCTGCGCCGCGCTGAGCGATTCCATGAAGTACCAAACTCCGAGCCGACTGAGCTGCATGGTTCGCCGCCTCCTCGACAGCCGTTGTCGCATACTGGCGCGGGTTCGCGCCACAGGAGGCTTCGCCCGTGCCCAGAGTCCTGCTGCGCTACGACATGCGCGCGCCGGCATTCGGTGCCACGCCCGCGGCGCTGTACGCGGCCGCGCTCGAGCAGACCGCCTTCGGCGACGCGCACGGCTTCGACGCCGTTCAGCTCTCGGAGCACCACGGCTCCGATGACGGCTATCTGCCCTCGCCACTCGTGCTTGCGGCGGCGATCGCGGGCCGCACGCGGCGCCTGCGTCTCGAGCTCGCCGCGCTGATCCTGCCGTTGCACGACCCGCTGCGCGTCGCCGAGGACGTGGCAGTGCTCGACCTCGTTTCGGGCGGGCGCATCGATCTGGTGATCGGCGCAGGCTACGTGCCCGCCGAGTTCGCGATGTTCGAGCGCGCAATCGCCGACCGCCCGCGACTCGTCGAAGAGGGTATGCGCGCGCTCGAGCAAGCGTGGACCGGCGAGCCGTTCCTCTACCGCGGGCGCACGGTTCGCGTGACGCCGCGCCCGCTGCAGCGTCCGAGGCCCTCGCTCGCACTCGGCGGCTCATCGCCGGCAGCCGCGCGCCGCGCCGCTCGGCTGGCCGATCGCTTCGTGCCCGCGCTTCCCTACCTATGGTCCCACTACCGAAAGGAACGCGAGCGCCTCGGGTTGTCGGTGCCGCACGCCGGGCGCGTGGGCCCGCTCTTCCTGCACGTCGCCGAGGATCCGGACGCCGCCTGGGCGCAGATCGCACCGCATGCGCTGCACGAGGCGAACGCCTACGGGCGCTGGATGACGGAGGCCGGCAGCGCCGGCCCGTACCGGCCGATGCCCGACGCGAACGCGTTGCGCGCGAGTGGCATGTACCGCGTCGTCACGCCGGACGCGTGCGTGACGCTCGCCGAGGAGCTCGGTCCGGCTGGCACGCTTCTCCTGCACCCGCTGATGGGCGGACTGCCGCCGGAGCTCGGCTGGTCGAGTCTCGAGCTGTTCGCGGGGCGTGTTCTGCCGCGGATCCGAACGCGCGCGGCCGGCGTATCAGACCAAGGAGGACGGGCTTGAGGCGCGGGTCCGCGACGCGCGAATCGACGGCGACGTCCGGTGTGACTTCGACGTCCGGCGCGGCCTCGACCGACGGGGAGCTGCTGCGCCGACTGGCGGCGCGAGAGTCTCTCGCGCTCGAGGTTCTGTACGCGCGCTATTCCGCATACGTGATGGGTATCTCGCTGCGCATTCTGGCGAGCCGCGAGGAAGCGGAGGAGGTCGTGCAAGACGTGTTCTGGCAGCTCTGGAAGGCGGAGCTCCGCTATGACCCGGCGCGCGGTCGTTTCTCGACCTGGCTGTTCTCCGTTGCGCGCTTTCGCTCGCTCGATCGGCTGCGCGCGCGCGCGCGAACGCTCTCCCACGCAAGTCTCGCCGAGCTCATCGCGACGGCTGCTGCTGACGATCAGGAAAGGGAGACGTACCTGGTCGAGCGGCAGAAAGAGGTGCGCGCCGCCCTCGCGAGCCTGCCGGGGGAGCAGCGTTCCGCGATCGAGCTCGCCTTCTTCCACGGGCTGACGCACGGCGAGATCGCGGAGCGGAGTGGCGAAGCGCTCGGCACCGTGAAGAGCCGCATTCGCCGCGGTCTTGCCCGGCTGCGCAGCGCGCTGCCGAATCTGGCGGCAGCGCGCGGAGATGCGTTATGACCGATCACGCCGAGCTGCTGGAGATCGCGGAGCTGTACGCGCTCGGAGGTCTCGACGACAGCGACCGCGCGCGACTCGAGGAGCACGTCGCCGACGGCTGCGCGGAATGCGAGGCTGCACTGCGCGCGAATCGCGACATCGCCGCGGAGCTTCTGCTGGCGGTCGCCCCGGTCCAGCCGGCGCCCGGCGTGCAATCGCGACTGCTCGCGCGCGTTCGCGCCGAGCGCGCGAGCGCGCCGATCCCACGCACGGCCCGCTCGCGCCGCGCCGCGCGGTTCGCGCGCGTTCCGCTCTCGGCGGCCGCCGGCATTCTCCTGCTGCTCGGTCTCTCGGCGCTCTCCGCGCTGCTCGGCGTTCGGCTCGCGCGCGAACGCGCCGCCGGCGCGGATCTCGAGGAGGCGCTTGCCTACGAGGAGAGCATCTCCTGGTCGCTCGTCCGCCAGATCGAATCCGAGCGCTCACGCCGCGTCGCGATGGAACAGCGTGTCGCCGGGCTTTCGCGCGTCGTGTCGGCGCTCGAGGCGCCGCTCGCGCGCAGTCTCGCACTCGCGGGTCAGGGAGAATTTCAGCGAGCGGCCGCGAAGGCTTACATCGAACCCGAGAGCGGGAGGTTGATTCTCTACGCAACCAACCTGCCACCGGTTCCCGACGGTCGCACCTATCAGATCTGGGTGATCGTGGAGGACCGACCGCGAAGCGCGGGGCTCTTCCGAAGTGACAGCCAGGGGGAGGCCAAGTACGATACCGGTCGCCTTCCGGACCTCGATGGTCCCGTGACCGTGGCGGTGACCCTCGAGCTCGAGGGCGGCGCGCTGCAGCCCACGGGTCCGATCGTGCTCGCCGGTTCGTGACGAGGAATCTGAATTTCCGGGAGCGCTCCCCGTCGACTGCATCCAAGACCCGGCCCGCGCACGTACCAGACACAGATCAACCGAGCCCGGTAGGGGGACCTCATGCGTAAGCTCGCAATCATGCTCTGCCTTGCTCTTCCGGCGCTGGCGTTCGCCGCTGAGAAAGGCTCGGAGGACGTCCTTCCGAGCATGCCCTTCAAAGAGGGCGACACGATCACGTTCGATCAGCTCGAGAAGCTGAAGGACTTCCTGCCCCCCCAGTTCTGGGAGAACCGCGAGTTCTTCTTCTACGAGGGCATGCAGC
>Ga0184615_10000124_pt1 | contig 46961 bp, 41 predicted proteins | sample PLM4_65_coex_FD_133134 | JGI IMG/M metagenome (GOLD analysis project Ga0184615, IMG submission 133134) | Groundwater sediment microbial communities from an aquifer in East River, Colorado, USA - PLM4_65_coex | ecosystem: Environmental > Terrestrial > Soil > Riparian zone | place: USA: East...
CGATCATGGTGGTTTTGATTCTCCCGATCTGTTCGGGATCGGTCACCTTCCGGCCGCTCGTATCCTGCACGTAGAACACGTCGACGATCTGATCGAGGCGGGTGGCGATCTTGGACGAATAGATCGAGAGGCCGAGGGCGAACAGCGTGCGGGTGATGACGTAGAGCAGCCCCTGCGCATCCGTCGCGAACACGTCGATGATCGTAAAGTCGTCCGACGTCTCGTTATCGATCTCGACCTGGGTCGGCTCCACCCCGCGGGGCAGGGATCGCAGGCGGGGAAGCCTGGCGCCGCGGGCGAACAGGTCCTCGACGCGTTGGTGGCCGGTGACCACCGCGGCCAGCGTTCGCTTCAGTTCCGTCGCGCGGTGGGGGGGGGGCTGGCCGACGAAATCAGGGTCCTGGACGTAAAACGTATCGATCACGACGCCGTCGAGCCGGGTGAAGACCTGGGCGCTGAGGATCTGAAACCCCAAGGCCGCCAAGGCGCCCGCCAACTTGGAAAACAGTCCGGGGATGATCGCGTCGTAGGTGGCCACCGTCAACTCGGTGGTCTGCTGATCCGCGTCCCACCGCGACTCGACCAAGACGCCATCCGGCGGCAAGCGATGGACCAGTTCGAGGTGCCCGATGATCTGCTCGGGGGACGTGACGACCAAATAGCGCGCGGGCATGGCGTCGAATTGGCGGGCCAGCCAGAGCGCGGGGAAGCGGTCGGCCGCCAGCGCCCGCACCGCGTCCTTCGCCGCCTCGGTGCGGGCCGCCTCGTCTCCCGCCATACGCGTGCCGGCCACGGCATCCATGGCTTTGGCGTACAGATCGTGCAAGAGGTCTTCCTTCCAGGCCGTCCACATCCCCGGTCCGACGGCGTCGATGTCCGCGTACGTGAAGACGAGCAGCTTCCGGACCAGCTCCGGCTGGCCGACCTGGCGGGCAAAGCGCACCAAGACCTTTTCGTCACTGAGATCTCGCCGGAACGCGATGTGCGACATGATGAGGTGATGCCGGACGAGGAAGGTCAACAGATGCCGCTCGTGCGCGTCGAACCCGAGACGATCCGCGACTCGTATCGCAATCTCTTCGCCAATGACACTATGATCTCCGCCCTTGCCTTTGCCGATGTCGTGGAGCAACAGGGCCAAGTGGAGGAGGTCTTTGCGATGGATCCCGCGGTACACGCCGGCCACGCGTCCGGGACCGTCGGCCAGCGCGCACGCCGCCTGCACGGCGCGGACGCTGTGCACGTCCACCGTGTATTTGTGGTACTGATTGAACTGCATCAGGCCTTTGGCCGTCGAGAATTCGGGCAAGGCCAGTTCGAGCAGCCCCACGCGGTGCATCGCCTCCAGCGTGCGGCCGACCCCGGGGCTCGCAAAGAGCGCGAAGAACCGCCGCTGCGCCTCGGGTGTGGTCAGGGGCGGGGGAGAGTCCGTCGACAGGCGGTGGTGCACCAGGTCCAGCGCGGATTCGGCGATCGGCAGGCCGCGGTCCTGCGCCACGGCAAAGAGTCGCAATACTGAATCGGGATCCGCGAGAAACGCCGTCCGGTGCCGGTCGGGGATCGAGACCTCGTCCCGCGTCACCAGGAACACTCCCTCGACCTCCCGGGACGTGGCGGCGGTCGTCAGCCGTTGCCACACGGTCGGGCGCTGCAACCGCCGGATGAACCGGTCGCTGGTTTGGTGGAGCGCCGTCGACAGACGGTAGTACTGCTGCATAAATCGTTCGACGCCGAGCAGGTGCGCGCTGTCCTCGTATCCCAGGAACCGCGCCAGTCGAACCTGCTCATCGAACGTCAGCACATCCCCGGCCTTGCCGGCGTGAAAATGCATCTCGGTCCGAATCAGCCAGAGAAACTCCTGCGCGTCGGCCAGATCCCGCCGCTCGGTCGGCGTCAGCCAGCCGCCCGCCGCCAGCTCGTCCAACGAGGGCGCGCCGTAAAACGCGCGGCCGAGCCACGCCACGTAGTGGAGATCGCGCAGTCCGCCCTTGCTCTTCTTGATGTCGGGCTCCAGCAGGTAGACGGTGGAGCCGTATCGTTCGTATCCCGCCCGCCGTTCGGCGAGCTTCTGCGCCAGGTAGAGACCGGATTCTTTGCGCAGTTGCGCCGCGACGGCCCGCTCGAATGCGTCGTAGAGCGGCCGGTCACCGGCCAACCAGCGGGCCTCCATGAGGGCGGTCCGAATCGTCACGTCGCGATGGCCCAATTCCAGGCAATCGCGGATCCGGCGTAGACTGTGCCCCACGGTGAATCCCAAATCCCACAGGGGATGGAGCAGGCCGTTGCTCACGGCCAAGCCTTCGCCATGCGCGGCGGGATCGTACAGGAACATCAGGTCGACGTCGGAAGCCGGGAACAATTCACCCCGCCCATAGCCGCCGACCGCCACCACGGCGCACCCCGACCCTGGGCGATCGAGCGCCTCGCCGGTCACGACGACCCGCCGGTACAGGGCGCGAAGCAGCCCGTCCATCAGGGCGGTCATGGCCGCCACGGTCTCTCGGCCGCACCGCTGTTCGGCGTGCGCCTGTCGTATGGCCTCACGCCGCGCCGCGACCGCCGTGCGAAGATCAGCCAGATCTCCGCCCACCGCAGCCCACGGGTCATGTTCGGTGTCCGTCGGCATTGACTTTGTCACTCAGAACTCAGTATTATAAAGAGTTTTTTCTGTCCAAAGAGACCCTCTGCGAAAGGACGATGATGGCGACGACGATGGCGGCGGAACAGGTGGGAACGGCGGCGGTATCGGAGGAGGTGGTATCCACGTGCACGAAGTGCAAACAGGCCCTCGCGCACACGATCGTATCCAAGGTCAAACAACGGATCGCCAAAGTCAAATGCCATACGTGCGGGACGATTCATCGGTACATTGATCCCACGCTTCCCGTGAAGCCCAAGACACCCCGCAAACCGGCGGCGCAAATCGCCCAAGAAGCGACGTACGAAAAGCTCATCGCCATGACGGCGGGTCAGAAGGGCCAGCCGTACAGCCTGTCAGGAATGTTCAAAGAGCACGACGTGATCGAGCACTCCACGTTCGGCCGGGGCATCGTCACCCACCTCGTTCCAGGCAATAAGATTCAAGTCGCGTTCGCCCAAGGCCAAAAGCTGCTCGTCTATCGCCGCTGAGCGGCGTGGTTCACCGCCGCGTCCTGGCCTGGCGCCGCTTGGCGGGAGCCGCTGCGCGCGCGGGCTGGGTCGCAGGGTGCGGGTCGACGTACACCGCCAGCGCGGGATGGGTCTCCGGGTCGATCGCCTGATCCCAGGTGATCCCCAGCAAGAAGCCCTTTGGGGACGGCGCCATCCACGCCACCACTCCGGCTAGCTTCTCCTGAGTCGGGGTGCCCGCCTGATCCAAGAACGCCATCGTGACGGTCACCGCTTCGTTCGGCGGAATGGCCTCCGGCACGCGCAAGCCCGCACCCGTTTTACTCACGTTGGTCACGACCGCCGTGACCGCCCGCCCGCCAGACCCTGGGATGATCAACGTCGTGCCGGTGAGCGTGACCCGCCGTGCGTTTCGTTTTTCGGTCATCATGATGCCCCCCCCTCCCCCGCATCGTCCCGCGTTGACGTTGCAAGACCCGCTGGTGGACGAGTGTTCCAGCGACGATGAATCCAGATCCAGTGATCGGGGCGCTCGCGAATGCGCCGTTCGATGACCGAGGTGTACTGCTGCGTCTGAGCGACCAGCTCATCGGCGCCGGTCGCGGAGCCGTCTCCGCCGCGGGGCTCGAACACGAGCGGCGGCTCGAACACGATTCGGTGACGCGTGGGATCCCGACGGTCACGCGAGATGAAGACGGGCACCACCGGACTGCCGAATCGCTTGGCTAAGACCGCGACGGCGGTCATCGTGCACGCGGGCCGTCCGAAAAACTCGACGAAGACCCCCTGATCGAGCCCCATGTTCTGATCCAACACGTACCCCATCGCCTCATTGCACCGAAGCCGCGCGATCACCTCTTTGACCGACTGTTCCTTAAAGATGCCTCGGATCTTCAGGCGACGGCGCTGGGCCGCCCAGAACCGGTCCAACACGCCGTTGCGCAACCGGCGCGTCACGAGGTTCGCCTGATACCCCTTGGCGGCAAACCACGTGGCCAACAGCTCAAAGTTGCCATAATGCGCGGTCAGGATCAAGACGCCCTTGCCTTGGGCGTACGCCGCCCGCAAGAACTCTTCGCCATCCACCGCGACAAGATCGTCCAGCCGGCCCTCCGCAACCATCCGGGGCAGACGGAGGAATTCGATCATACCCTGCCCGAACTCTCGATACATCCGATGGATGACGGCGCGTTGCTCCGACGGCGTGAGCGACCGCCCCAACGCCGTCGCGATCTGCCGCAACGCGACGCGCGTTTTGGGGTAGACGACCCAGTACGCGAGATCTCCCAGCCGGCGTCCGATTCCGAGAGCGAGTCGCGGGGGAAGCGCCGACACGCCGGCTTGAAGGAGTCGTAACGCCGTCCAGGCGACCCGCTCCCGAATCGAGGAAGCGGGAGCCGCCGCGAGAGCATCCGCTGCGGGTATGTGCGCCGTCATGTCCACGGGGTGGGAAGCCTCCAGCGGGTCGTAGCATACCACATCGCGTCCCCACGTAGAAGACGTCTCGTCGCGCGGCGCCCCTTTGAAGCTCCCTGCAGCAAGCTGCAGGGAATCTTCGAAGTGCAAGGAAGTAAAGAAGCACAATTTCCATTTTGCTCGCTTACCCCGCGGCAAGCTGCGGGGGAAGCGCTCACAATGCACTTTCAATCGCTCCCGAGGTTGCGCTATAATGCGCCGCGTTTGAAGGGACCGCGCATCGGGCGGCTGGTCCCGCGCCCGCAATGCATGGATGATCCCGCGCGCTGCGGCACATCCTTAATCGCCCTGACTATAAGAAGGAAGACCGATGTCTACGGAACGCACGCTGTCCGATCCTCACGATGCGCTACGCCTCTCCGACGTTGAGGCGCTGGAACGGCGGATCGTCGACCAGGAGACCCGGCTGATCGAGACGCGGGATGAACTCGATCGCGTCCGGGGAGAACTGGCCCACCTTCGGGAAACCGTGCAGGCACTGGTCGCCAAAAGCACGACCACGTGCAAGAAGTGCGGCGCGGCGTTTGACCTCTTCAGCCACCATTACAGCATCGGACTGTTCGACAACATCGTGTACGTGAAGTGCCCACAGTGCCAGACCCCCATGCCGGTCGATCCTCACCTCGGCGTTCGAAAAGACTAGGAGCCTGTCCATGAATGGCCATCTGCCGCGTTCTCGGTCGCTCAGCAATCCTCACGTACGCCACAGTACGCTCCGGTTGCTTCGCTCCCTGCGGCCTTGCATCTGGCCATCCCTGAACAGGCTCCATCACACCGTTACCCAGACAGGCTCCTAGCGTCCGATGATGCAAACCGAAAAATTGTACGCGGGCCTGACGTGGGAATTGTACAAGGAGCACGTCAAGAAATTCTCCCACGCCGCCGTCAAGGGAATGCCCACCGAGGATGAAATGAAGGAGGCCTTGGCGTCGCTCGTCGCGGACTCGACGGTGAAGGTCCTGGCCCAGGAAAAAGTGGGTATGGTCGTCCAGTTCCATTGGATGGACACGTATCCGGCGCTCGACGTCTGCGAGATCACCGACGTCAAAGGCTTCCTGACCCAGCGGTTCGGCGGCGGGAAGTTCAAGCTCAACCTCTACCACGGCATCAACTTCCTCTCAACCAAAAACTGGCAGACGGAAGGCCCTCCGCTGTGGAAGGGGATGATCCGGAGCCCCGAAGAGTAACCGTGCCCCGCGCCGCGTTCCAGCTCATGATCGTCTTCGTGGCGTTCTCGGCGGCCATTTACCTGCTGATGCTCATCGGCCCCGAGGAACCGGCCATCTCGCCCGGCGAGAAGGACATTACCATCCCTCGCGCACCGGACGAGGCCAAGCGATTGACCAATCCTTTCCCGGTGAGCGACGAGGTCATCCTCGAAGGGGAGCGGATCTACCAAAGCAACGGCACGTGTTTTACCTGCCACGGGACCTCGGGCCGGGGCGACGGCCCGGCCGGGATGGAGTTGAACCCCAAACCCCGCAATTTCACGAACCCCCGCTTTCACGAACTGCGCACCGACGGCGAACTGTTCTGGGTGATCCGCAACGGAAGCCCGGGGTCGCGCATGTTCTCGTATTCGCCGTCGGTTATCACCGAAGAAGACGCCTGGAAGGTCATCCACTACCTCCGGACCCTGCCCACCCGCAGCCTGACCCGTACCAGTTAAACACCCGAAACCCCTCCCGGTTTGAACCGTCGCCGTCCAAACCGGCTAGCAGAATGCTGAAAAACACGGTAAAGCCTGCCGGCTGCTCAAAAAGTTCCAGATGCAAGGCCGCAGGGAGGAGGAAACCGGAGCGTACTGGCTCGTACGTGAGGAGTTCCGACGACCGAGAACGCAGCAGATGGACTTTTTCAGCAGCCGGCTAGTACTGAAGATCGCGGGCCGTAAACAACCGCCGCGGCTCCCCGCCCACCACCCGGCGCAGGATGGAATTGAGCGTGTCGGGGTCGTCGTCGAATCCGCCGTGGGAGTCGCTGCCGCAGGCGCTCGCGGGGCCGCCGGGTTGTTCGGCCACGACGAGGCTCGGCAGGCCGTTGATCGATCGCTCGAACGCCCGCTTCAACTCACCGTCGGATTCGAGAAACCGCTGCATCCCGAGGAGCGGGGCGTCGCGTCGGCCCTCGAACGCGTTGCTCACCAGGTATAACAGCGACTTGCCGTAAGGACCGACGGTGTCGCCGCGTTCGGCTGCGTCGCCCAACACGTAGAGGGTGGGCTGGGGGCACCGCCCGGCCCGCACCAGCGGAAACACGATCTGCTTGAAGAGCGAAACGGTCATCGCCGGAGCCATCAGGTGAAGGCTCTTGAACGCGACGCCCAGGTTCAGGAGGTGAGGCAGGGCGTGCGCGGCCACGATGCTGCCGGCGCTGTGGCCGACGACGTGGAGTTCCCAGCGTTTTCTCTCGCGCGCATCGAGCCGGCGCAGGGCGGCCTGCCCGTACCGCGCGAGGAGCTGCATCCCGCCTTTCTTCGCCGGGTGCTGCGACGCCAACCGGGCGTTCTCCTTCATTTCCCGCCACAGCGCGGCGCCGGGGACCGCGGCGGTCAGTTCGAACGTTCGATCCTTGGCTTCAAGCAGCCCGCCGCGGAGCGTGTCCATCCACTCCGCCACCCCGCCCGCGCGCTCGTCGACGTCGGTGAAGAGGTCGCGCAGCATCCCGGTCAGCGATTCCATCACGCCCGATTCCCACATAATGTGCAGGGGGTAGATCTCGTTGGCGAGGAAGACGTCGCGGAACGCGACGATGCGGCGCGCCACGGTCTTTTCGTCGTTGAGTCCGCCGTGGAGGTAGAGCAGCACGCGACGCTTCGACCACTCGGCGGAGGCCGATGGAATCGCGTCGGCGAACAACCGCGCGAGATCCTGTTCGGTCGTCCAGTACGCGCCCGAGGTCGAGAGCTCCCCGTTGTTGCCGACGTCGATGACGTATGGGCGGATCGCGCTCAGGGGAATCGACGCGCTGGCCCGCTGGATCCCTTCCGTGCTATCGGCCGCGCCCTCGACCCACAGATCGACCGACACCGGCACACCGAGCTGCGCCGCCCAGACGTCGGTGGCGTGGAGCAGGTAATCCTCGTAGGGCAGCAGGGCGAACCCGTCCGCGCCCCACTCACGCCCCCACGAGTTCTGGACGATGAACCCCTGTTCGGTATAGCCGACGATCGCGACGGCGTGCCCGCCGTCCGCGCGTCCCTTCCGCCCGATGACGGGCAGCTCCCGCTGGCGCACCGCGCCCGCCGTGCGGTAGGTCACCGTGACCCTGCGCGGCCCCGGCGCCTCCCACCCCCGGTGCACCATCAACGTGGCGTACAGAATGCCCACCTCCGCCAGCGCGGCGTGCATGTCGCGAACCCGGCGGTGCATCACGCGGTAATACGCCCCGCCCGGCGTGGCCTGCGCCTGGGCGGCGAGCTCCGGCGTGAAGTGCCCGGGGCCCCGTGTGGTGGAGGGCCAGGAGCGCTCGGGGCACACACCGTGGCGGGCCCACGCCTTCATGGCCCCGCGCGCGGAGGATCCCTCGTACTGCTCCCCGGGCCACTCGTCGTAACGCCGGGCCAGCTCGTACAGCATCCGCGGGCTGACGCGCCGCTGGATCCGGCGCGCGTGGAGCAAAAAGTTGATCACCGCCGCCAACGCGAAGCCCGTGCACGCCCCGTCGGCGCCCTGGTCGAGGATCTCGGGCGCCAGATCGCAGTTCACCACACGGTCCGGGAGCGAGGTCAACCGTGGTTGATAGAACCAGTCGCGGATGTCGATGCGATCGGGAAAGGCGTCCAGCATGCGTTGAAGGGGTGGCGCGGGCGTGGCGGGACGGGCAGGCTTTGACGAGGCGAGACGCATGGATCGAGTGGAGCGGCGTGAGGCAGGGGCGGTCCGGCTCTTGGATGCCATGGGACTCCTCTCCCGTGGGTGAGCGCCCCGATGCCCGCGAACGCGCCGGGTGATCCCGCGCGTCAGGCGCAGAGCGGCTGGGCGAACGGCTCGCGAACCCGCATCGCGGTCACAATCCGCGGCTCGGCCCCGCAGTCGCTCCACGCAACGCCCCGCACCGGCAGCACGGTCAGCGACGGTCGTCGGTGCGCGGGAAGCCGGTGGAGGAACGTGCGGGAAAAATTCAGGGGCTCCAATCGGTGGTACACGTCGTCGATGACCGAACGCTCCGCCCGCGTGCCGATCGCGCCGGCAATCCGCTGAAACGCGCCCGACAGCGCGGGAGCGGCTTCGCGGACGAAGTCCCACATGATCTTGGCCCGAAACACCATGACGAACGTGTTCCACAGCCCGCCCCGTTGCACCAACGCCTCGGCGTGATCCGCCTCGGGCTTCTCGATGAATCCCGCGACGTGATGGAGTTCCGTCAGGGCCGGATGGTGCGCCGGTCGCCCCGGCAGAATGTACCCGTAGTCCGGCTCGGGCGCGGTGGGCTCCACCCCCAGGAGCACCATCCGGCCCGGCCGGCGCTCCACGACCCGGCACGCCATGTCCACGTGGGCCATGAAGACGTCCTCTTCCGCCAGATAGTGATCCGAGGGAAACACCACCACCACCGCATCCGGGTATCGCGCGGAGAGATGCGCGAGGGGGAGCAGCACGCCCGGTCCGGTTTCCTTGTTCTCGGGCTGCACGACCACCCGGCCGCCCGGTCGATCGGCAAGCTGTCGCCACACCTCGGGGTACTCGAAATGGTCCCGGCTCACCACGGTGAACAGCCGCTGCGGAGCGATGAGGGTCTCGGCCCGGCGAAACGTGTGATCGAGCATCGAGCCTGTCCCGGAAAAGTCGACGTACTGCTTGGGCAGGTCATCCCCGCGCAACCGGCGAACAAACGACCGAAGCCGCCGTCCGTCACCCGCCGCCAAGACAATGCCACACCGGATCGAGGAACGCGATGAATCTCCCATACCGACAGACCCTCCCTGGTGTAGGTGGGAACCCTGAGAGTCTGTGAACAAATCCCTTCCCGTCGCCGGGAGGCCGATCTGCTGCGCATCGCCGCGTTGCTCCTCCTCAGCGTAGCGCCCTGGCTACGCCTCGTCGTCGCGCCTTGCGCTGCTTGCAACTCGGCCTCCCAGCTCGGTCCAGGGATTTATTCACAGACTCTGAGCGCAAACGGGAACAGAGTAGCCGATATCGGGATTCCTGTAAACCCCCCTACGCGATGAGTCGATGCCACATCGGGAGGACGAACAGGCTCGCGGCCGTCGACAGCGTGACGGCTTGAGCGTAGAGTCCCGTCTCCAAGCCATAGCGATCGCAGATCACGATGCCCAGCACCATGCTCGGCATCGCCGCCTCCAGCACCACCGCTCCGAGCAGGTCGTCCTTGACCCCGATCAGCGTGGCGGCCCCCCACACGATGAGGGGCGCGAGCACGAAACGAGTCGCCAACACCGGGAAGAGCACCGGCACGCGAGCCGTCCACCCCTTCTGCCACGTGAGCCCCAACCCAACCGAGATCAGCATCAGCGGTACGACCCCCGCCGCCAAGCGCCCCAGCCCCTCCCCCACCCACCCCGGGATCGGCGCCGCCGCCAGATTCAACCCCACCGCGATCAAGGCCGCCCACAACGCCGGCACCTTCGCCAACCCCCGTAGCGCTCCCTCATGCTCATCGGGCTTGCCGTAGGCCCGAGCGATCAAAATGCCCACGGTCAATAACAGCGGCGTCGAGGCGAAGAGATCGTACTCGATCGCCACGCTGCGCGCCCAAGGCCCGAACGTGCTCTCGAGCACCGGCAACCCCAGATACGTCACGTTGCCGAACGCCGACGCAAGGATGAGCGCCCCCACCGCGGCCCGCGAAGCCGGAAGAACCCGATACCAGCCCCACGAGACCAGCAGACCCGCGATCACCCCACATGCCGCGACCGACGCGACCCGCAGGGCATCGAGCCCCAATGGCGTCCGCCACAACACATCGAGCACGAGAGCCGGCAGCAAGAGCGCGTAGACGAGGCTGGTCAATACCCGCCGCGTCGCATCCGCCTCCAGCCCCCACGGGCGCGCCAGTCGCCAAGCGACGCCGAAGGCGATCAGGGCTGCGGTTTGAGCGAGGACTCCGTACATACCGAGGGGAACACCTCCTGCAACTCGTCGTGCTTGAGGACTTCAATCCCAGACATCGCGCATCACCGTCCATGACCGATGCCCCTGAACGCATCGTGCCGATCCCTCGACACAGGCATGGTATCGTACTCGGCCCATTCGGTCGGGTCAATGATCGCCGTCCAACATTCGGAGGCGGTCGTTGACACCGGGTTCGCATTCGGGATACAAGGAACTGGCCGGTTAGAACATATGATTCCGTCGGAAGGATGGTCACAAACCCTCTCCATTCAGGCACCGGGACAGAGTGATTTTCTGTGGCCTTTCGGAGCAGGTGGCGAGGGGTTCAAAAACAAATGAATTGGGACGTCTGGCAAGTGCTCGTGGGTGCGGTAGCTGGACTCGTCAGCACTCCTATTACGCCTGTGACCGTTCGCTTCGTTCTCGCACTTATAGGTCTTGCGCTCATTCCTATGATTTTGGCTGTAATAGGTAATCACTTGGCGGCCAGCACAGTAGGGGATGGACGTTTGCAGAAACTCTTAAAGCGGTGGATATGGGGGTTGGCTTCACTTTCGATAATTTTGACGGTAGCTAGTCAATATTTGGCTTTCAAGGATGCCAATAGACACGACCTGGAAATCGACTTTCTTAAGGGCCGACTACAGGTACTGAACGAAATCGTGTCAGCGTCATCACAGGGCATGGGATCTAGTTTGCGAGAATTAGTGCACTTACATCGCATCAAACCACAGGCACCAGCAGATTCACGACGAGACGAATCTGCTGAGACAATACCAGAAGATCCGTTGCTACATCTCACAAATGATGTAGTAAAACAAAAAACGATCGAGCTAGCACAAAAAATGAGGGAATTTGAGAAGGCCTACAAAATCAAGCAGATCGATGATCTCATGGTTAGACCGCCATATTCACGAGATGCTACGCAGGAGGAGCGACGTCTAGCCTGGGAGTTGGAAACAATGCGGACCTTGCGGCGGTCTACGGAACGACAAACTGAGTTCAGAAATCAGTTTTCGTCTGAGGCACTGAACCTGGAGGAGTCGCTGTTGGCACGACTTGGGAAAACGATGCCGTCACTGGAAGAGCGACCACCCGCTCTTCCTTATGGAATGTTAGTTGGTCCGTCTCCAGTATCAGACGCGGCTGATTATTTAGAGAGGATGGCAAGGCAATTATGAACTAAGCGGTCTTCGTCAAAAGCTTATATTCGATATTCCCAGAATTGATGAGCTAAGGAACTAGTTCCAAAACAGGGTCTTCCCTTAAACAGGAGATCATGGGCTTGAACGACACGACGTTTCTCAAACGGTTCTTTTTCAAACGGGGTGGGGGGGCTCCGAAGTGCCTTGCAATTCAAGGGACCTAGGGCGGGCGAGTTTGTCTGGATTTTGGCCTCGATTTAGAGGACCGAAGAAAATGGTTCCTGACACTTTCCCCGCCTCCGCTAGTCGCATTTGCTATTAAAAGGCTGATCATAGCGTTCGAAGAGTTCTTTGGCATTTCTGCAAACTGCTTGGACAACCTCGTCTCCACGATACTCCCATTGAAAATATCGGTTTGCGCCGTTCTCGTCCTTCCCGATTGAAAGCCCCTACCGCTTCGCGTCCTTCAACGCCCCCAAAAACTCCTTCACCGGCCTCGTATTGATCACATCCGATTTCTTCGCCCAGCCCCTTCGGGCGGCCGCGATGCCATAGTGCAGGACCTGGAAGTGGCCGGTGTGGTGGGCATCGGAGTCGATGACGAGTTTGACACCGGCTTCGACGGCTTTGCGCACGTGTTCGTCCTTCAAATCCAGGCGGTCGGGGTAGGCGTCGATTTCGAGGATTGTACCGGTGCGCTTCGCGGTCTTGATCACCTCGTCGATGTCGAGGTCGCACGCCTCGCGTTTGTTGATGAGGCGGGCCGTGGGATGGAAGAGGATGTCGGCGTGGGGGTTCTCCATCGCGCGGATCACGCGGCGCGTCATTTCGTCGCGGGGAAGGTTGAAGTGCGAGTGGATCGCCACACCCACCACGTCGAGCAGCGCCAGCGTCTCGTCGTCGATGTCGAGCGTGCCGTCCTTGTTGATGTTGACCTCGGCGCCCTTGAGGATGCGAATGCCGGGTTTCTTGGCGTTGAGGGCGTCGATTGCGGCCATTTGCTTGCGCAGCTTCTTCTCGTCCGAGCCGTGGGTCATCGCGAGGCCCTTGGTGTGGTCGGTGATCGCGATGTACTCGAGGCCCAGGCGCTTGGCCTCCGCCGCCATCTCCTCGATCGTGTGCGAGCCGTCGGTCCAGCTCGTTTGCGTTTGCAGGTCGCCCCGCAGATCATCGTAGCCGATCAGCTCGGGCAACGTCCCCGCCTGGGCCGCCTCGATCTCCCCGGCGTCCTCGCGGAGCTCGGGCGGGATGTACGAGAGGCCGAGCGCCGCGTAGACATCTTCCTCGGTCCGGCCCGCGACCGAACGCTCGCCGTGGAAGAGTCCGTACTCGCTGAGCTTATACTCCTTGGTCTGGGCCAGCTTGCGCAGCGCGATGTTGTGGGCCTTGCTCCCGGTGAAGTACAGCAACGCGGCGCCAAAGCTCTCCTCGGGGATCACCCGCACGTCGATGTCCATCCCGGTGTTGAGTTTCACGCTGGTCTTGGTCGGCCCCTTGCCCTGAACGTCGGCCACGTCCGGCATCGCCACCAGGAAGTCCATCACGCGCTCGGGCGCGGTCGCCACGACCAGCAGGTCGCCGTCGCCGATCGTTTCCTTGCGGCGCCGGATCGAGCCCGCCACCGCCACCCGCTTGACCCCCGCGATCTTTTTGAGCCGCGCCTCGATCTCCTGCGCGATGGGCAGCGCCTCCCCAAGCGTGAGGCGGCCCCCGCTCTGCTTGAGGAACGCGATGCCCTTGAGGATCTTCTGCTCGCTCTTCTCCCCGAAGTGCGGCAGGTGCCGGACCTTCCCCGCCTTCGCCACGACCTCCAGGTCCTCGACCGTCTTCACTCCGAGTTCGTCATAGAGCGCCTTGACCATCTTGGGGCCGAGCCCTTCTATCGAGGTGAGCGCGGTCACGTCCACCGGTGTCTTCTGGCGCAGCTCGTCGTAGTACGGCAGACGCCCCGTCTCGATCAGCGCGACGATTTTCTCCGCCGTGCCCTTACCCACTCCCGGGATCTCGACGATCGCTTTGAGCCCGCCGCGGCGATAGATCGCCGTGAGCGGCTCGTCGATGGCCTCGATCGCGTGGGCGATTTTTTCGTAGGCCCGCGGCCTGAACGGCACGCCCTCCATATCGAGGAAGACGGAGATCTCGCGCATGATCCGGGCAATCTCGGCGTTCGTCATGGAAGCGTCTCGTGTGCTAACGGTCGATGACCTCTCGGCTGTCATCGCGCGCGGGGTCGGCCGAGGGCAGTACGTCGCAGACCCATTCACCTTTCTTCCAGCCGGGAACGGGGGTCCGGCGCTCGGGCTTCGGCACGAACCGCGAGCGCTGCACGAGTTTCATCTTGTGGATGTAGCGCGGGCAGTTCGGAAAGACCTCGCGCACCCGGACGCGCACGATGAATTGGGCCTCGGCGTACTCGACCTTCAGCGGATCCTTGCGATCGATCGTGGCCTCCCCGTTGAGGCGCATACGGCGCTGGTTCTCGAAGTCGATGAACAGGAGGCCGGCCTGCCCCGTCCGGACCACATTGCCCATCGAGAGATACATGCCGTTGCCGTCGTAGTTGGGGAAGGCGATGGTCCGCTCGTCGACGACGCGCACGAAACCCGGCTCACCGCCCTTGTACGAGCAATTGACGCGACCACGGTGATCGACCGTCGCGAGAAAAAACATGTCGGCGCGTTCGATGAACGCCTTGTCGTCCGGCGCGATCGCGTCATGGACGATCTCCTCGTCGAGGCGGTCGGCGAGACGCCGCGTGTCGAAGCGATCATGGAGCTGTCGATGACCCTCGTGGTAGATATCGGACATGGAGACCCTCCTCTTACGCACCAAGCGATCGTCTCATTGATAATACGAACTCGCCTCGGTTTGCAATCTCCTCAGCCAGCGTCGAGGAATCGGTCTTTGATCTCGATCGAGGGCACGAAGCAGGTATCGCTCCGCCCGAACCACCGATAGCGATTCCGGGCCACGATCCGGTAGACGACATCCCGGATCGGCACAGGGACGAGGATCAGCGCATACAGCAGCGGCCACAACCCGCCCAAGTCCTTCGCCACCTTGAGCGCGGCCGTCGATTGCACGGCGCAGCCGTCGGCGGTGACCAGGACGAACGTCTTGAACTCGCCTCGCGGCAGCCGAAAGCGCGCCAATAATTCCTGCCCAAGTCTCGACTGCATCGAGGCGAACATGAACCGCTTGCGGGGATCTCGTCTGATCACGTAAAGCACCGACGAGGTGCACAAGCCGCAGACTCCGTCGTAGAGGATGAGCGGGGTCCGAACTCGACTATCGGCCACGGGGCGTTCTGACACGGTCGACCCCTCGATCGATTCCATCGTCACCCTTTTTCCATCCAACGGTCACACCGACGAGCGGGTACCCGAGAATACCACACACGCGATCGCGCCTCATTGTTCGTCGCGCCACGGGAGCGCTATCTAATTAGGAAGCCGGGTCCACGGGGGAGTTGCCAATCTCGGGAGTTCGAGTATTTTTTAGACTGGCGTCGAGAGCGGTGAACCTGAACAACAGGAGAGAGACCATGGCGGCGCAACCGACAGACTCCCCCAGCGAGCAGATCGCGATGGACCCGAAGATCATTCGAGAGGCCGAGGCCAGCTATGGCCGTTGCCTGTTGAAAGACGGCTTCCTCAACCGATTCTACGAGATCTTCATGGCCAGCCATCCCGACGTTCGCACGATGTTTGCTCACACCGATTTCTCCGCGCAAATCGGGTTGCTCCGGCATGGCCTGAATTCCGTCTTCATGTTTTCGGAGAACAATCCGATCGCGCGAAAAACACTGACCCGTATCCGCGGCAGCCATAGCAAGGACAAATTAAACATCCCGCCCCCGCTGTATCGGTACTGGATCGATAGTCTCATCAAAACCGTTTCGGAATTCGACCCCGAGTTTACCAGCGACATCGAACAAGCCTGGCGTCGCATCATCCAGCCTGCGGTGGATTACATCACATCCGGGTACACAGCCTCATCGGCCCGTGCCGCGTGATCTCCGCTGCAGCGTCCTCGCCGGATGCCGTCTCGTCCGAGGCCCCGCCGCTGAAGTCGACGTCACCTCTCCAGCCGCGCGTTCGCTACCCTCTCGCCCTATAGGCTCGATACAACGCCTCAGCCTCACCCACCAGCGAACGATGCCTTGGCTCCCAGCCGAGAAGGCGCTCGGCTAACACGCCGGACACTTCCTGGTCCATCGCGAGGGCGTCGGCCAAGGGCCCCATCTGCGCCTTGGCCTCAGCCATCGGCGTCGAGACGATCCTTCCCTGATATCCGGCCGCTCGGCTGAGCGACTCGGCGATCGCTCGCAGCGTGAGGCGCGAGCTGTCGGTGGCGTTGAAGACGTGGCCGGCAGGGGCTTGTTCCACGCAGCGGACGTAGAGGTCGGCCAGATCGTCGCGGTGCACGAGCGACCAGTGGTTGCGGCCGTCGCCCACGATGCGGATCGCGCCCTCTTTCTCGGCGGACGCGAAGAGCATGGCGGTGATGCCCCCGGGCCCGCCGTACACGATCCCCGGTCGAATGATCCACGCGGTGATGCCCAGCCCGAACCCATTCCCGACCAGGTCTTCGACCGCCGGTCTCCACGCCACCACCGGCGGCGCATGCTTCGTGGACGCGCTTTCATCGACGATCTTCCCCCCGGTGTCACCGAGCACCCAAACGCCGCTCGTATAGATGAATCGGCGAAGGCCGTCGGATTGCGCCACCGCATCGAGGAGGAACGCGACCGTCTGCCGGTCGATGGCCCCCATGTCGGGCGACATCTCGGCGGCGGTGTGGATCACCGCGTCGGCTCGTTTGACGAAGGGGGCCATGGTTTCGGGTTGTTTGATATCACCCTGAACCGCCTTCGCGCCGAACCGTTCGATCAGTTTCGATTTCTCGAGATGGCGCGTGAGCGCCGTCACATCGTGCCCCGCCCGGCAGAGCGCCGCGACCACCGCGTTGCCGATATACCCCGTCCCAGCCGTAACGAAGACCTTCATGTACAACCTCCTTCTTAGTCCATCGTCGCGCCGCCGCAGAGATTGAGGGCCTGGCCGGTCATGCCCGCGGCCTCGTCCGAGGCCACGTAGACGGCCAGCGCACCGACCTCGGCCGGCTCGATGAAGCGTTTGAGCGGCACGGCGGCCTCGGCCTGTTTGCGGAACTCGGCTTCGCTGATCCCCATCGCGCGGGCGCCGTTCGCGATCCCTTGCTCGGCCATCGCGGTCTCGACCCAGCCGGGGCACAGCGCGTTGACCGTGATGCCACGTGGCGCAAGCTCCAAGGCCAACGAGCGCGTGAGACCGATCACGCCGTGCTTGGACGCACAATACGCGGCATAACCCGGGACCCCGAAGCGTCCCAGAACGGACGAGAGGTTGATGACCCGCCCGTGCGCATGGTCCTTCATCCGCGCGGCGACGGCCTTGCTGACCAGGTACATCCCGGTGAGGTTCGTCGCGATGATCTGATGCCAGAGGCTCTCGTCGGCATCGGAGAGCGTCGTGATGCCCGAGATGCCCGCGTTGTTGACCAGAATGTCGATCGTCCCCCAACTCGCGACGAGCGCCTCGACTCCGCGGGCGATCGACGCCCGATCGGTCACGTCCATCGTGAGCGCCCTCACCTGCTTACCCGAAGGGTCCAGCTCGCGCGCCGAGCGTTCGAGCCGCGCGGCGTCCCGAGACGCAATCGCGACCCTGGCTCCTTCGGCGACGAACGCCGCCGCGATCGCCCGCCCAATGCCTGTCCCTCCGCCCGTCACCAACGTTGTCCGGTCGCGCAGCCGCATAGAAACCTCCCGGTCACTCAATAATATGGTGGGTGCCCATCATAGGGAGGTCCCGGGATGAAATCAAGAAGGAGGGAGGCGCCGCAAATGGCCGATCGAAAGCGGAGAGCCCCCAACCCAATGTCCGATCGTCCATGAGTGGTGGACCGCTGGACGCCCGCCTGCGCGGGCGTGACGGCATTGGGGGTCATTCCCGCGAAAGCGGGAATCCAGGAGACCCATGTTGGTAGACGCTCTTAGTTGACCGCGGCGCGCAGATTGGCGGGCGGCTCGGCCTCATGACGCCAATAGTCCGGAGGGAAATCGTCGACCTGGATCGCCTCACCCCGGGCCGCGGTGGCCTCGCGGATCGTGTCCGCGTCCTTCTTCCCGATCACGCCCCGCTCCACCGCATCGCGCAGCAGCGTCGCCTCATCTGAGGCAGTGAGCGTTCCAGCCTGGATCGCCGCGCGGAGTGTTTTCTCCACCGCCTCCGCGGCGACCACCTTTACCAGGGTCGCATCCAAACGCCCGACGGCCTGGGAAGCGTCCTTGGGGACATAGATGCCCACGGTCAACCGGTCTCGCGCGGCTGACGGCTCCAGGAGCAGGCTCGCCACGCGATGGGATAACCGATCGTCGGGCCTTCTGAAGTAACGGCCGGTCGGAAACACCAGCAGCCGGAGCAACCCCGCAACAGCCCGGTTGGGAAAATTGCGCAGGACCGCGTCCAGACGGTCCTGGATCGTGGACAGCGATTCCTCGCAGGCCCACTGTAGGAGCGGCACATCCTCCGGCGGTCTCCCCTGATCCTCGAAACGCTTGAGCGCGGCGGACGCGAGGTACAGATAGCTGAGCACGTCGCCCAGGCGGGCCGACAGCGATTCCTTTCGCTTGAGCGCGCTCCCGACCACGGCCATCGCCAGGTCGGCCGTCAGGGCAAAGGCCGCACTCATGCGCGAGAGGTGCTGACTGTACCGCCGTCCCGGTCCGTGGATGGGCGTCGAGGCCCAGCGCGCGCCGGTCAGGCCGAGCCACAGCGCCCGCGCGGCGTTGCGGACGATCAGGCCGAGGTGCCCGAAGAACGCGCGGTCGAACTCCCGCAAACCCTTCTCCCGGTCCGGATCGGCGGCGGCCCGCAGCTCTTTCAAGACGAACGGGTGGCAGCGGATCGCGCCCTGGCCGAAGATGATGAGGCTGCGGGTCATGATGTTCGCGCCTTCGACCGTAATGCTGATAGGGATGGCTTGATAGACGCGCGCCATGAAGTTGCTGGGCCCCAGCACAACCGCCGAGCCGCCGTGGATGTCCAGCGCGTCGTTGACCGCTCGGCGCATGAGCTCGGTGAGATGGTACTTGATCATCGCCGAGATCACCGACGGCTTCTCGCCCTGATCGACGGCCCCCGCGGTCATCGCGCGCGCCGCGTCCATCAGATAGGTGGAACCCGCGATCCGCGCCAGCGCTTCCTCGACGCCCTCAAAGCGGCCGATGGGCGTCTTGAATTGCTTCCGGATGCGCGCGTAGGCGCCGGTCGCGCGGCACGCGAGCTTGCCCGCCCCGGTGCTGAGCGCGGGCAGCGAGATCGACCGGCCGGCCGCCAGGCTTTCCATGAGCATCCGCCACCCCTGCCCGACCCGCGCCGACCCGCCGATGATCCAGTCCATCGGAATGAACACGTCGCGCCCGCTGTTCGGGCCGTTCTGAAACGGGATGTCAAGCGGGATGTGGCGGCGGCCAATGGTGATGCCCGGCGTGTCGGTCGGGATAAGCGCGACCGTGATGCCGAGTTCCTCCTTGGTCCCCAGCAGGTGATCGGGGTCGAACAACTTGAACGCGAGCCCCAACATGGTCGCGACCGGCCCGAGCGTGATGTAGCGCTTGTTCCAATTGAGCCGGATGCCGAGGACGTTGCGCTGGCCGAGGAAGTCGCCACGGCACACCACACCGGTATCTGGCATTGAGGCCGCGTCGCTGCCGGCCTCGGGGCCGGTCAGGGCAAAGCACGGCACCTCCTCGCCGCGGGCCAGGCGCGGCAGGTAGTGGGTCTTCTGTTCCTCGGTGCCGTAGTGGGGCAGCAGCTCCGCCGGGCCCAGCGAGTTCGGCACCATCACCGTCACCGCGCCGGTGATGCTCCGGCTCGCCAGCTTCATCACCACGTTCGAGTGCGCGAGCGCGGAGAACTCCAGACCGCCGTAGCGTTTGGGGATGATCATCCCGAAGAAGCCCTTGTCCTTGATGAAGCGCCAGACCTCGGGGGGCAGGTCGTGCAGCTCCTCGGTGATCCGCCAGTCGTCCAGCATGGCGCAGAGTTCCTCGACCGGCCCATCCAAAAAGGCCTGTTCCTCGGCCGTCAGGGTCGGAACCGGGGTCGCCAGCAACCGCGACCAGTCGGGGCGGCCGCTGAACAACTCGGCATCCCACCACACCGTGCCCGCCTCGAGCGCTTCGCGCTCGGTCTGCGACATCGTGGGCATCGCGTTTCGGAACGCGCGCAAGATGGGCGCGCTGATCAACCGCCGTCGAAGACCGAATACATCCATGTCAGGTTCCCCTTTGTTCGGGCAGGCTCCGGTGCCGCCACGACGAATTGAAGCTCCCTGCAGCACGCTGCAGGGAACGCGACTTGTGCGTCGCGCAGCAATCTTCGAAGTGCAAGGAAGCGAAGAAGCACGGTTCCGATCTTGCTCGCTTACCCCGCAGCAAGCTGCGGAGGATGCGCTCGCAATGCACTTTCACCGAGGTCATCAGGCCGCCGGACGCGCCCGTCGGGCCGCGGACTCGATGTACCGGCGGCTGACCGGGGACAGGTCCTGCGGATCGATCATCGTCTCGATCAGCACGAACCGCCGCTCCCCCGCGGCAACCTCCAGCGCGTGGCGAAGCTCGGACACCGAGGAGACCCGCATCCCCTTGCCACCCCACAATTGCGCGAACCGCGCGTACGGCCACGCGGGAAGGTCCAAGAGCTTCTTCTGCCGGGTGATGGGCCGGAAGATCCCCCACCCGCCGTTGTTCAAGAGGACAACGATCGGGTTCAGGCCCAAACGGACCGCGTGGGCGATCTCGACTCCGGTCATCTGAAACGAGCCATCCCCGCAGAGGATGAGCGGACGAAGGCCGGTGCCAATCTGGGCCCCCAACGCGCCCGGGATGCTGTATCCCATCGACGCGTAGAAGCCCTGCGCCATGTACAGGCCAGTGGAGGCCACCTTTATTTCGATCCCGCCGAAGAGACTGTCGCCGGAGTCCACGACCACCGCCATGCGCGGATGCTCGGCGAGGAACGCGTTGAGCGTCTTGAGGAGCGCGGCCATCTTCACCGGCGGGCCATCGTCCTCGACGCGGCTCGGCAGGTTGTCGTGGTAGCCCACGGACTCCGCGCGGCGCCTGAGCGGCTGCTTGAGCAACGCCTGGATGAAATCGCGCTCGCTCACGTCGTTGTAATGGTGAAACCGGATGCGCACCCGGTTGTGGATCGTCCAGATAGACTTCTCGCGCGAGATCTCCGGCGACTGCTGGCCCAACTCGATGTCGGTCAAGAGCGTGCCCAGGCTGAGAATCAGGTCAGCGTCTCGGACCCGGCGGCGGATCGCCGGCGGGCTGAGCGGCCCGGCGTAGACGCCCATGTACTGCGGGTGCTCCATGGGAAACGCGCCCTTGGCCAGGACCGACGCCGCGCACGCGCAGCCAAGACGGTCCACGAGCGAAACCACAGCCTTCTTGGCGCCGAAGCGGTAGGGCTCGATCCCGACAAGCACCATGGGGCGCTTGGACCGGTTGATCCACGCCGCCACCTCGTCCGCCGCTTCGGCCACCTTGCGGGGATCGCTCTTGGGACGCGGCAAGCGGCCGTCCCACGCAACGAGCCGACGCGGAACGGGCACGACGCGGTCGACCATGTCGCGGTGGATCTCGATGTAACCGGGCTGGCGATGGAGCCAGACGGCCCGGACCACCTCGTCGATCTCCTCCGCCGCGGTGCGGGGATCAGCGATGACCCGCGCCGCGCACGTCACCTCACGGAACATCCGCACCTGGGATTCGATCGCCTTCGCCTGGTGGTGGATGAGGGTTCCCAGCCGATACTCGTCCTCCCCCGGTCCGCCGCTGACCACCAACAGGGGTACGCGCTCGGCGAACGCCCCCGCGATCGGATTGATGACGTTGAAGCCCCCCGCACCATACGTCACGCACACCACCCCGAGTCCGCCGGTGCTCCGCGCATAGCCATCGGCCGCGAATCCCACCGAGGGCTCGTGCGACAGGGTGATTACGTCCAGCCCCCGGCTTTGACCGAACTTCATGAAGAGGTGGATGACCAAATCGCCAGGGATCCCGAAGACGTGGCGGACGCCGATCTTGCGCAGGTAGGCAACGAGGAAATTGCCGAGCGGCATCCGGGATTGCATGCGGTGATTATAGCACCGAGACGCGGAGCCTCGACTCCCGATCCGCCGCGAGCGAGATCGGCGCGGGGCAAAAGCTACGCGCGGCGAATCCTGATGCGGCCGACCTCGACGACAATCACATGCCCGCTGTACTCTTCGTCGGTCACGGTCGTGAGCTGATCCAGCAGATGGCGATTCACTTCCGCGGGAGACAGCTCGTTCGGAAATCGGGCGATGACGATCCCGCAGTGCCGCAGGCCGAAATCACGGATGTCCTTTAGCCGACGGCCCGGATCTCTTCCTTCGCGAGCACCTTCGACGCATAATCGAGAACGGCCAAGATGGCCGCACGGGGGATGCCGTACTCCGCCATGACGTCCTCATAGCTCATTCCCCCGGCGAGTTTCCCCAGGACGAGATCGACCGGGACGCGCGTGCCCGTGACGACCGGCCGGCCGAATCGAACCCGTTCGTCGATGCTGATCATCGGCGCAATTTCCATCGGGTCACCTCCCTACAAACCTGATCGCAGTATGCCAGATCAAGCGGTGGAATGCCAAGCCAAGCGGCCTGGCACCCCGGCAGAGCCGATCGGCGATATACAAGAAGTAAGTGACCGCAAGCGCACTCACCCCACAGCACGGCGGGAGAAACAGTAGCGCGAAGTACCTAAGAATGTCCCTCCCGGATTCCTTTATTCCGGATAAAAGAAAAGCCTAGAGAACCTTTCCCACTTCAGATGCCCTTTTACCGATTTCATAGGCTTTGCATAACTTTTCCAGTCCTTGATGAAGGAAAAAAGCGTTGTAGTAATACCATCCCTTATCTAACTCAAAGTAGAGATAAAAGTCTCTTAAACCGCTGCGAACCCAAGCGCTGACCGCATCCCGCCTCGTTATGGCTGGTATCATGTTAGCTCCGTTGAAGACTGGCGAGAGACTCTGCTCCTCCTACTCAGGACGTCAGCCAGGAATGTTCTCGAGTAATTTGCTCTCGAACAAAAACGGGATTTATTTTCTAATCGTCGACCATGCCTCCCCTACCTAACGAACCGATCTGATCGGATGCCCGCTGCGTAGCGGTGCGCTCTGACGCCACGTCAGGATTTATCAAGTGCCGGCAAACCATCGATGCTTCGCGCATTCTTGGCCTGCCGATAGTCTTCAAGCTTGGCGGCGCCTTGAGCCTGCGCCCACTTGTCGAGCGATTCTCTCTCTCCGCGGTGGTCGAAGAACGGCACGCCGTACCCGCAGGATTCAGACACGCGCGTGATCCGCACTCGTATGATGGCCCGCGTTCCAGGGTTTGGCGGAAAGTGGACCATGAGAGAGACAAAATCATCGTGGCCCGGCGTCACCACCTCGCCGCGGCCATGGAGTCGCGCGATCATCGGCGGCCCATCGAGGGCGCAGAACATGATCACGATGCGACCGTTCTCACGGAGATGGGCAATGGTTTCCGCCCCGCTCCCAGTCAGATCGAGGTACGCAACGGTCAGAGGATCGAGGATCCGGAATGAATCGCCCCCTTTCGGCGAACAGTTGACGTGCCCACCCTCTGCGAGCGGGGCCGTGGCCACAAAGAAGACCCGTTGCTGTTTGAGCCAGGCCGCCAACCTCTCGTCGACTCGTTCGGTAGCTTTACTCATGGTCTGGTTAGAAAATTCCCCCATCCCCCTTTGACAAAGGGGGGGCGAGAGGGGATTTCGTCATGCGTGAAGGAGTTGTGATCGCCGTCATCGAGACACGATCAGCGTGTCGTAGCCTTCGTCCGCGAACGCGCGCGCCCGCTGGATCGCCTCGGCCCGCGACGCGAACGGCCCCAGACGGACACGGTGGTAGATGGCGCCGTCCACCACGGTCTGGATGATCGACACGCCCTTCGACTCCAGCTCCAGCGCCTGCTTGAGGCGGCTCGCGTTCTCCAGGTCGCGGAACGCGCCGAACTGGATCGCGAACGAGCCGGTCGACGCCGCGGTCTCCGGAGCGGTCTCATTGACGACGCGCTTTCGATAGCGCAGATCGCGGTCGATGACCTCGACCGCCACGCGACCGACACCCTCCCCGACAAGCCCGATCTCTCGCGCGGCGCCGTAGGACAGGTCGAGCTGCCGGCCCCGGACGAACGGCCCTCGGTCATTGACGGTCACGATCGCGGAACGTTCGGTGGTTTCGTCGGTGACCTTGAGCCGCGTGCCGAAGGGCAGCGAGCGGTGCGCGGCGGTGAACCCGTGCATGTCGAACCGTTCACCCGAGGCGGTCAGCCGCCCGTGAAACGGCTCGCCGTACCACGAGGAGACGGCGGAGAACCGCTGTCCCGGCTCGGGGTGGCGGAGGGATGACGACGAGACGCACCCTGTGCCGATCAGGCCCGTGATCACGCCGACGATCAGGAACGCCTTTGGAAATCTACGCACGCGCGCGCCCCGATCTAACCCAAGCCCGGCGGTTACGTGCGTGACCAGATTCCAAACACCCCGAACGGGGCGAAGCGCTTCGCGCGGTGTTCCACCAGCGTGATGAACGCCTTGGCTTCGTCGAAGCGCGTGAACAGGTGGTGTTCGTTGAGAGACGGCACCCAGCGCGCCTTCAGCGCGGCGAGGTCCTCCTGCTCGGTGTGGTAGGGTGCGTCGGTCAGGCCGCTCAAGAGTTTGGGGTTCGCCACGTCGTAGCCCAACGGCGTCCACGAATCATCGAGGGGGCCGAGCTCCGGCGCGTTGGGACCGATCAGGGACAGCCACTCGATCGCGTCGGAGGCGATCGACTCGACGCTCAGGGTAATCGCGATGACATGATAGGGCCGCTTCTCGATGCCCTCTTTGGTCGCCAAATGGCCCTGCAGTCGATCGCAGTCGACCCACAACGGCGGCAACGGCCCCGCGTCCTCGGGGCGCTGAAGGTCGGCCAGGACGTGGCAGACGGAACTCCAGATATTCTTATCGACCGAGTACGGCCGGACCACGTCCTCGCGCAAGAGGTACAGGAACGGACCGTTCTGCGGCCACCAATTCGCCATCGGCAACCAGTTCTGGCGCGCGTCGAAGCCGATCACGACGTGCTGTCGGCCGTCTTGCGCGTGAAAGCTTCTTTCGAGTCCGACGGTCTCCTCCATTGCGATCTCCTCGTTCAGCTCAGTCCGACACCCGGGTGGTCAGGCGAGCCAGCGCTTCAGCATACTTTTCGCTCGTCTTGCGGATCACCTCCGGCGGCAGGCGCGGCGCCGGCGGATTGTGGTCCCATGTGATCGAGTCCAGGTAATCCCTCACGTACTGCTTATCAAAGCTCGGCGGCGAACTCCCCGGCTTGTACTGATCCTTGGGCCAGAACCGCGACGAGTCGGGCGTCAGGATCTCGTCGATCAGATAGGGCTGGCGCGCCAGCGGGTCCAGCCCGAACTCCATTTTGGTGTCGGCGATGATGATGCCCAGCGCTTCGGCGTGGGCGGCGGCGCGTTGGTAAATCGTGAGACTGCACTGACGGATGACGCGGGCGAGCTCCGCGCCGATCAGCGACTCCATCCGATCGAACGAGATGTTCTCGTCGTGACCGCTGGTCGCCTTGGTCGACGGCGTGAAGATCGGAGCCGGCAACCGGTCCGCCTCCTTCAACCCCGCTGGAAGCGGCTGGCCGCACACCGTGCCGCGCTCGCGGTACTCCTTCCATCCGGAACCGGCTAGATAGCCTCGAACGATGCACTCGACGGGCAACGGCTCGAACTTGCCCACGAGCATCGAACGCCCCTCCAGCACGTCGCGGTGGGCGTGGCACGCGGGCGGGAATTTGTCGACCTCGGTCGAGATAAGGTGGTGCGGGAGCACGTCTTCCATCGCCCACAGCCACTCGAACCAAAACTTGGAGAGCTGCGTGAGGACGTATCCCTTGCCGGGGATGCCGTCGGGCAGCACAACGTCGAACGCCGAAATGCGGTCGGTGGCGACCAGCAACAGGTAGTCGCCTAAATCATAAATGTCCCGCACCTTGCCCCTGCGCCTGGGGCCCAACTGTTCCAGGTGCGTGTCCAAGACCACCGGCCGATCCGTCACGTTCCCCATCAACGCCCCCTCTCGTCACCCACGTCGGATACCTATAACAGACCGCGCGGAGCGAACGCAATGCCGCCCGAGGGCGCGGCCCCACCGCGCCTAGGCGATAGGACGGAGCCCCTCGAATCCCCCCGCACCTTCCGGGGCCCCTCGCCATCCTCCCACCCATCGGGTGACGATCAGTTTAGCGAATCCTTCGCTATCCACGCCTCCTGTGGAAAAGCTGGTGATAACTCTTCGGACCGAGCATTTTTCGGCGCGATTGGCGCGGCGATCAGCACGTTGCCTAAATCTTAGGCGAAAAGTGTGCTGTGATTTCAAATAGATCGGAATATCCATGATTGGGAGCCCTGCATGGAGCTGCCCCCCGAGCCAGCCTCCGGGGTCATCCACAAGCCCCTGTGGAGTGCACACCAGGCGGGAAGCTCGTTGAACCATGTCCCGCCTATCTGAGAACCGTTTATTGCTCTGCCGCTTTCTCCGCCCCTAACCCGGTGTTCGCACGCACGAGCAATTCGGCGAACTTGGCTTCGGCGTGAGGCTCGCGGCCCAGCAGCGTGCCAAAGACCGCGCCGAGGAAGCCGAGCGGGATGCTCACGATCCCGGGGTTTTCCAGGGGGAACCACGGCGCTGCTTGAATGAGGTGGCGCGCGGCGCCGGTCACGCCCGGCGGGTCGATCGTCATCACGCTGGGGCTGACCAGGATCAGCGCGATCGACGACACCAGGCCCGTGGCAAGCCCGGCGACCGCGCCGCGGGTCGTAAAGCGCTTCCAGAAGAGCGACAGGACGATCACGGGGAGGTTGGCCGACGCCGCAACAGCGAAGGCGAGCGCGACCAGGAAGGCCACGTTGGTGTTGGGACCGACCACGATCGCGATCGCCATCGCGAGCACGCCAACGACGCAGGCCGTGACGCGCGCGACGCGGACCTCCTCGCCGGGGCGGCGTTCCTTCCCATGGTGCACCACGTTGGTGTAGAAATCATGCGCGAACGAGGTGGACGCGCTGATCGTCAGGCCCGCGACCACGGCGAGGATTGTCGCGAACGCCACTGCGGAGATGAACGCGAAGAACACGTCGCCGCCCAGCGCCTGCGCGAGCAGCGGCGCGCTCATGTTGGTGCCGCCGTTGGCCGCGATCGCGTCGCGCCCCACGATCGTGGCCGCGCCGAATCCCAGGAACGTCGTCAGAATGTAGAAGCTGCCGATAATCGCCATGGCCCACACCACGCTCACCCGTGCCGTCTTCGCGTCGGGCACGGTGTAAAAGCGGACAAGGATGTGGGGCAAACCGGCCGTGCCGAAGATCAGCGCCAACCCCAGCGAGATCAGATCCAGCGCGCCGTATGGAGGTTTAAACCGCAGGCCCGGCTCCAGAAAATTCTGGGTGACCGCGGCGCCGTTCTTGTCGTGGTAGGTGACCTGCGTCACCGCGTGGAAGAACTCGCCGAGGCTGAACCCGAAGTGCGCGAGGACCAGGACACTGAGCAGCACGGTGCCGCTCATCAGCAGGATGGCTTTGACGATTTGCACCCACGTCGTCGCGAGCATCCCGCCGAAGACCACGTAGACGATCATCAGCACGCCCACGCCGATCACGGCCGCGTGGTAGCTGATCCCGGAGTCCTTGAGCAGCAGGGCGACCAGCGCGCCGGCGCCCACCATCTGGGCAATCATATAAAACGTGCTGACGGTGAGCGTGCTGAGCGACGCCATCGCGCGCACCGGCCGCGGACTCAAGCGGTAGGCCAGCACGTCGGCCATCGTGTACTTGCCCGCGTTGCGCAGCGGTTCAGCCACGATCAGGAGCACGGTGAGATAGGCGACGAGCCAGCCGACGGAGTACATGAAACCGTCGTACCCCTGAAACGCGATGATGCCGGCGATCCCCAGAAACGACGCCGCGCTCATATAGTCGCCCGCCACCGCCACGCCGTTCTGCCAGCCGGTAATCCGGCGGTTGGCCGCGAAGAACGCACTCGCCCCCCTCGACCGACCCGCCGCCCAGTACGTGATCCACAACGTGACGGCGATGAACCCCACGAACATGACGAGGGCGGTGGACATTTATCGCGGGCCCCGGCGCGACACGTTCGCGATGACGGTCCGGGCCATCCGATCGAACCGGCCCGCCGCCCGCAGGTAGAGCGCCGCCACGGCCCAGGCCATGAAGAACTGCGAGAGCGCGAACACGTATGCGAGATTGACCACGCCGAAGACCTCGGTCTTCATGAAGGCGGGCGCGTAGCCGACCAGAACCGGCAACGCGAAGTAGTAGACAACGAAAAACAGGGTCGCCGGGACGATGAAGCGCACCTTCTCCGCGACCAGGGCTCGAAACTCCTCCGTCGCGGCCACGCGGTCCCAGTCCGCCACGTCGCGATCTTCGTCGGCCGTCCGCTCGTGGGCGGGCTTGACCGCGGCCCGTCCCAACGGCGCGACGTCGGTCTCGGCTCCAACCGCCGGCGTCAGATCGCCCACCGGCGATCGGCCCGTGGCGCGTGGCACCCCGGGCTTCCTCCTTCGCTGCCGTCCCATACCACCCCTCTCCACTGGTCGATCCGACCGATCCTGTGCGTGGCGCGCAGTGTATCAAAAAACACACGCGGGAGCACGCCGCCATTGGTCTTCCAGGGACCTTGAGACTGGTTCGTGCCGAGGGGTCTATGGGGATCGTTTCCTACCTCGTTGGTTGGTCGCTCTCGTGCGGGTAACACGTGTATTTTATTCGCCTGAGCGCGTCGGGTCGCCGGGCTCGTTGCGCTCAGTCGTTCGCAACGTTACTCAGGTGGGGTTTCGGCCTCGCGCTCGGCCTCGGTGGCCCACACGGCGCGAATCTTCCGATTCCGCCGCTTCCTCGCGACGTAGGCTGCGAACGTCACGCCCATCACGATCGCCCACACCGCCGACGAGCTGGTGAGGATGGGGATCCAGGCGTAGCGCCGGTCCAGGTGCGCTCGCCACCGCTGCTCGAAGAGCGACGCCGAGACGCCGTAGGCGCCGACCATGGCATCGTCCAACGAATCGCCCTGCGCCAGCCGGCCCACGAAATTCCCGAACGCCTCCCGCCCGTATGTCCCGATCATGTCGTTGACGAGCGCACCGGCGAGCAGGTACGCCAGCCGCGCCTCGACCTCGCCGCGTTCGAATCGCGCGGTCAAGTCGTTCAACGGTGGCACGCGGTTAGCGACGACCGCCTGCACGAGCGTCCACTCCTGCCCCGCCTCCCACTCGTACGCCTCGTACATGGCGAGCCCTTCGTTCAACCAGCGCGGAATCGGCCGCGCCCCGAACCGGGCGCCAAGGAGCAGGTGGGTGAGTTCGTGGACGAAGATCGTGCCGATATCCTGGCGCGGCGTGCCCGGCACATGGTAGGAGCGGATGACCATCGTCATGAGGCCGGGATACGCGACACCCGACGCCCAGGCCGGCAGAGGCTCGCCGGCAGGCTGAAGCTGATTGAACGCCTCATCGGTAGGCGCCAAAATGACCGTAATCGGCTCGGTCCGGACCATCCCGAGATCAACGATCAATCGATCCCAGGACCGATCCGCCAGCCGCTCAAGGGCTCCCACCAACGGGCGATCGGCCTCGGTGAAGCGAAACACAAAAGGACCATGGACCGAGGCGAGTACGGCATTCACCCCACCCGCCGCCTCGGTTCCCGCAGCGACGAGGCACACCGCCAGCCACACCGTCGACACGCCCCTCCAGCGGCGCGAATGCTCGCTCATCTGGATATCGATCCTCGTGCCAACACCGCCAAGAAAGCTCGCGCACTCCCGCCGAGAGACGTCCCCCTTTACTGAAGGACCACCGCCCACGCGGCGCCTGTGCCCGCAGGATCGGGCGGGTTCGGTACGGAGCCGTGCTATGGCGGGGTAACCCCGAGTTCCTCGATCACCTTGCCCTTACCCTTCGGCTGGCTCGGCTTGGTGGGTTCGGACCGTTCCGCCAACCAGGGGGCAAAGAGCGCCCACATCTTTTGATGTTTGCCGATGTCCGAATCCCGTTGCATCAAGTCTCTGAGCCGCTTCCTCGCCATCGCAAGGTCGGGGTTGTGGGCGTCGTCCAGGACCTTGAGAAAATTGCGGACCATCCCTTGAACCTCGGCACTCTCATCCCTCATGGCCGTCAGGAATGCGTCGACCTCGTAATTCGTCACCATACGTCCCTCCTGATTGTTCTCATCCCCCCGGCTCAATCTCGAATGCCAAGATCGAGACCGACGCACGAGGCGTACGCTCTGAGCGCGTGCCTCGTGCTCTCGAACGCGAGGTCATCCCACGGCAGCGCCTCGGCCACGAAGGTCTTCGCCTCCAGCGCCTCGTCCCCCGCCTTCAACATACCACCAACGACGCGGGCTTGATACACCACGATCACCACCGGGTAGTCGCGATATGAATACGCGCCCAACAAGCGATCGGGCTCCACACGGAGCCCCACTTCCTCCCAGGCTTCGCGGGCCGCGGCCTCTTCGAGCGACTCGCCGCGGTCGACGAACCCGCCGGGGAAGACCCATTTGCCATACCCAGGGTTGATCGCTCGCTTCAGCAAGACGAGGCCGCCCTCGTGCGGGATAATCGTGCCCACCGCCACCTTCGGATCGAGGTACACGACCACCCCGCAGGCCATGCACACCGGGCGCGGCCGCTCGGTCGGCTTGAGGGCACGAACCTCCAATCTGCCGCCGCAATGCGCGCAGAAGGTCACCCCGCGTTGAATCTCATTCCACCCCATTTAGGAGTCTGTCAGAGTATTCGGGTGATGGAGCCTGTTCAGGGATGGCCAGATGCAAGGCGGAGGAAGGCCTTGCGCGCGGAGCGTACTGGGTCGTACGTGAGCACGCAAGACCGACTGACAACGCAGCAGATGGTCATTCATGGACAGGCTCCTAAAACACCGCGATAGGACCCCACCAAAGCGGGCCTTGGTTCGGGAAAAGGACGCTCCCAAGGGTTGAATTGGGCGCATCGATCGGGGTCGCCTTGATCCCGATGTCGGACACGCTGTAGAGGTAAGTGGCGTTACCGCTGGTCATCACGACCGAGCGCCTCGGCATCGCACCCCAGAGGTACCATCCCTGCGCACATGACTCCTTGCGCCAGAGTTCGTCCGGCAACATGTTGCTACAGTATGCCTGGTGCGCGAGGTCGGCGTGGTCGACGCGCCCCAGCTCGGTGAAGCCGTCGGCCAGGCTCACCCGATACGCGGCCATGCCGCTGAAGTAGGCTTCGTGTGCAACGTCAACCGTTACGAGCGGGATGACCAGCAGGTTACGGGGTGCGTAGTAGGTGAAGGCCAGGTGGTCGTACTCCGCGTCACTGAAACTGAACCCCGCCCCGGACGGGACGTACAGGTGTTGCCGCGTGGGGTGCTTGAGATCGCTCACGTCGAAGATCTGGAGTTGGACGTTCCCCCCCTCGCGGCCCACGGTCAGCAGGTGGTCGCGGTCGATCGGATGGAGGTACGTGCTCACGCCGGGAATCTCGACCTCGCCCGCCAAGACAGGGTGAGTGGGGTCGGAGAGGTCGAACGCGAACAGCGGATCCACGCGCCGAAACGTCACCACGAATCCGCGATCGTCGAGAAAGCGCACGGCGAAGATGCGCTCGCCAGGAGCCAGGCCGCGCACCGACCCCGCCACCGCAAGCGCGCCGTCCCCCTTATCTTCAAGGACGAAGAGGTGGTTGGATGAGCTCCACTGGCCGGTTTCCCGATTCAACACATCCTCGGTGCTCGCCGCCCTCAGGAATCCCTGGTATTCGCTGAAGCTGAACTGGTCCTTCACCCAGCCATCGATGCTCCCGGTCGCCAGATACACGGGACGCGCATCTGACAGTCCGAATTTATAGATCGCGGTTTGCGGGGTCTGCGACGGGCTCCACCACCACCCCCCGCTGGATTGCGAGACGTAGAGGTGGTCGCGGGTGGCGTACATCAGCCAGGCGTTGTTCATGATCCCCGCCGCCGACGGATTACCGCCGTCGGTGTCGACGCTGGTCACCACGAGCAGGCCGGGATCGAGCTGGACCTCGGGCCGGTAGATGTCCGCGCACGTCAGCAGTGGGATGCCGGTATCCACGTAGTCGACCTGGCGCACCGCTTGCGGCAGGAGCGCCTCGATGTCCAGCGACTCGACTGCGGTGTGGATCGCATCGCGGATCTCTTGTTTGAGTCGATCCCCCTCGTTGGTCCGGCCGTCGCGCACCGACGCGTGATACCGATCGATGAGATCCCGAAGCGGCTGGTTGTCTTGCAGGATCTGCGGCAGCGAAATCCAAGAACGCGAAACCAGGTGAATCCGGTTCCCGACGCGCCGACTCCCGACGGCATACCCTTCAAGGGACAGTCGTTGGGTGATCGAGGGTGCGGCTAGATCGGACACGTCGATGAAGATGAGTTGCACCTCTGGAACGTGAGGAACATCCAAGACGGGAGCCGACGCAGCCAACACAAGCGGTCCGGGACCGGGCCTCGGTGCGGACGCCACGACGACGAGGCGGTGGTTTGCTTCGTCCAGGTACAATGCGTGTCCCGAGGCGCTCAGGTCAAGCCGGCTCAGCTCGTGCAACGCCTCGGGAGGAAACCCTTGCTCAATGACCAGAAAACCGTTGCTCACCGCGTAGAGGTAGCCGTTACGATCGGCCTTGACCCGATCGGCCTCGTCGACCCCCGGCTCCTGGGTATTCGTTTGGGAGACATCGTCGGGCGACGCCGACGCCGGCTCCGCCCCGCTCGGACCATCGCCGGCCACGACCGCCGCCCCTCCGCCGCGAGAGGAGTAGAAAGGCGCCGACGTGAACCCGTCCAGCCACGACGCCTCGAGATAACGCTTCAGATCGTCACAGCCGGCCGAGGGATTGAGCTGGAGCGCCGCCAGCGGGACGGAGACACCGGGCCCGCCTTCCGACGCTGTCTCAGTATCAGTCGTTGCCGCACATCCCGCCACGAGGGCGAGGCACACAACAAACATCCACGAACCGACGATTCTCGTCTTCATGCTCGTTCCCACGCTCCGTTGGTCACCCGCTCAGGCATAAATCCCCCCATCCCCCCTTTGCCAAAGGGGGCAAGGGGGGATTTCCTGGACAGGGGTGCCATCGCCACACGCACCCCTCCGTCTCTCTGATCGGATGAACAGCAGGCCCCCTCGTTTTGTTCTATCCACCGTCTCGCTGGAGGACGGCAATCCGTCGCACATCCTCATCGGGGAGGTACGGCGGATCGCTCGCCCGCGCGAATTCTTCGATCTGGGCGGGGCTTTTGATCCCCGGAATGACGGTCGAGACGATCGGCGACGTCAGCACGTACCGCACGGCCGCCTCCGCGAGCGTTCGCACGGGGCCGCGGACCGTGAAGCGGAACGATTCAACCCGCCGCAGCAGCGCGGCGAACGCCTCGGGCGTCCAGCGGGCGGCCCGATGATCGGTGGCGTGGAAATGCGCACCGATCTGATATTTGCCAGAGAGGATCCCGTACTCGATCGGCGTGCGAACAATGATCCCAACGCCGGCGCGTTCGACCTCCGGCACGATCGCCTGCAGAATCTGCGGTCGGAGTAGATTATGCACGAGCTGCAATGTGGCTGCGGTCCCGCGCGCCATGACCAGACGCGCCGACTCGACGTCGCTCACCGAAATGCCGTAATGCCGAATCAGCCCACGGCGCTGAAAGTCCTCGACAATCTCGAAGACCTCGCCCTGCCGGAGCAATTCGATCGCGGGGTTGTGGAGCTGGTAGAGGTCGATGATGTCGACCTTCAGGCGCTTCAGGCTGGCGTGGACGGCCAATTCAAGGTGGGCCCGGGAGAAGTCCTTGACCAAGCCCCTGGCCACGTCGTACCCGCCCTTGGTGGCGATGACGACCCGGCCACCAAGCCCCGCCAACGTCTCGCCGAACAGTCGTTCGCTGCGGCCGTCCCCATACATATCGGCGGTATCGAAAAAGGTGACGCCGAGCTCCAGCGCACGCCGGATGGCGGCCACCGATTCGCGGTCGTACGTCGGCCCGTAGTCCTTCCCCCCGATCGACCACCCGCCGAATCCGACCTCGGAAACCTCCAGACCCGTCTTACCAAGTTGTCGATAGCGCATGCACAATCTCGCAAGGGATCGTACTTTAGCACGGGGTTTTGAGGGGGCGCAACGCTTCGTCTACGGACTCGTCACCTGGACCGTGACCTCTGACCCCGTGGCCCCAGCGCGGTCGATCACAGCCACGTAGTACCGTCCGGTCTCCGTCGCACGGAAGGCAATCGTGCCGGACGGATCGGCCACGTCGAAGAAGTCGTCGTCCACTGAAGGGATCAGCGAGGCGAACGTACCCGTTGCGCCGCGAGTGGTGCTGACTCGAATCGTGTAGTCCACGCCGCGGACCGCGTCGAACACGAACGAGGCGACCTCATGGGCCGCCAGCCCGCGCGGAACGGGAACGTCGTTCACCCGGAGCGGCGTCGTCCCCGGTAGTGGACTGAGGTGCTCATCGTACGACACCACGCGGACCGTGTACTCGGTGCCCGCGGCGTTGCCGCGATCGGCCACCGCCACGTACGCCACAACCCCGGTCGCGGTAAACGAGAGCCCTGAACCCGACCGCACATCTACCATCGCGTGCGTGAAGGGATCGATTACAGGCGAGAACGCCACGTAGGTGTCTGCGCTGCCCGCGAGGATCCGCGTGAGCACGAGATACCGATGACCAGGCACGGACGAGAACCGCCACGCGTGCGCCCCGTTCGGACTCAGATCGGCCGCACTCGGCACGTCGTTGACGACTATCTCCGCTCCCGCTGACAGATCCCAGCACTCCCCCGACGGGCACGGCACGAAGACGACCGGCGCCACCACGTCCCCGCACGCGGCGAGGAATAGACTCCCGATCACGATGAATGCCAGACGGAACAGGAACATGTGGTTCCTTTTCACGATCGCCCTCACGTCGTATCAGACGAGGGAGGGGCGCCGTTATTCAGGTCTGCGCAGTCTCATGACGTTGCTTCGCCACGTGTGTCGACCGCCTGCGGCGTCATCCCCATTCCGCGCCCCGCGGGCGCGGCACGCGTTGCTTCGCCATGCGAGTGGACCGCCTACGGCGTCATCTCCATCCCGCGCCCTACGGGCGCGGCGCGCGTTTTGACTTTGCGCGCCCGCCGTACTACGATCATCCCTCCGCCATGTCCGCGCCGCCATCCTCACACCGATTGGGTATGGGCCTGATGCTTCTCGCGTCCGCCTGCGTCGGGATCCAAGCGTTCTTCGTCAAGCTGGCATCGGCGGACGTTCACCCGGTCACGATGGCGTTCCTGCGTTTCCTCTCCAGTTACCTCCTCATGCGCGGAGCGATGACCGCAGGATGGGTCGAGGTGCGGGTCGTCAATCGACGGCTGGTGTGGTTACGAGGGGTGCTGGGCGGGTTCGGCAGCCTGTTTTATTTTCTGGCGATCACCAACACGCGACTGAGCAACGCCACGGTCCTGTTTTACACCTACCCCATTTTCGCTGGATTCATCAGCCGTTGGATGCAGGGCGCGGCGCTCTCGCCGCCGGTGGTGGGGACGCTGGCGGTGTCATTCCTCGGGATCTATCTGATCGTTCGGCCCTCGTTCGAGACGGTGCTGATTGGGGACGGCTTCGGACTCCTGGCCGGTCTCACCGCCGCCGGGGCGATCACATCGCTCAAAGCCTCGCGGAAGACCGACAGCGCGTGGACGATTTTTCACTACTATAATATCGCGGGGCTGCTCGTGACCCTTCCGCTGCTCGTCGCCTACTGGACGGTCCCGCCGCTGCGCAGCCTGCCGGCGCTTTTCGGTGTCCTGCTCTTCTCCATCCTGGGACAGTTGGGGGTGACCTACGCGTACCGCTACACCACGACCGTCGAGGGCGGCGTCCTGTCGATGTTCGGGGCGGTGGTGGGGAGCGCTCTGGGAATTGGCTTGCTCGGGGAACCCGCCACGACGCATTTTCTCGTCGGCGGGGCGATCGTCATCCTGAGTGGGATCTACCTGACCGTTCGGGGATCAGAAGAGCCAGTTCACAGCTCATAGCTGACAGCTCACAGGAAACCAGATTCAAGACGCTCTGGCTGTGAGCTGTGCGCTAACTAATGTTGGATCTTCATCTCGACCTTGCCGTCACCGCGCTTAATGTCAAACACCTGCCCCACGGCTTCGTCGGAGGACTCCACGGTGGTGAGGCGCGTTTCAATACCCCGGGACGCCAGATCCGCCTTTATCCCATCGCCAAACGACTTGCCGATCACCATTTTGCAGTCGGCCACGGCTTCGATCAGGCTCTTGTCGTAATAGCGGATCGTTCGAAAGACGACCTCGCTGCCTCGCATGTCGTATACCACGACCAATGGGGGGCTGTCTCCCGAGTCCGCGATGCTACAGTCATCGTTCGCTGCAACCGCAATTTTTTGCTCGACGTCTTTCATCGCATCCCCCCGCTCCCCACACTCCAGACGACCGTCCCTCGACATCATCTAGACATCTGAACACCAGTCCTTATTTATAGCCATTTTCGATTCTAAGATCAACCCGCACCGCGCCAAAGGCGCGGACGGACCATCCGGCCTGCCTCTCGGACAAAGACGACACGTCGACCTCGCAGGCCACGTAATGTAAAGAGCCCCGACGTTTAGGCGAATCCCTCACCTTTCTGGGGATATTTTCCCCACACGCGGATGCCCCTCACCCCACATCGATCTAACCCGTCAAAAAACCAAGGTCTTTTTGGCTCGTCGGGCATGGTCTGCGGTTTGCATTCCGTTGGCGTATTACGCCGTTCCGTTAGAGAGAACGGCCCTCTCCCACTCTGGTATGGAGGTTGATCATGCGGTTCCGTCTTTCCCTTCCCTGTGTCGCGCTGGCGCTGACCGTCGGGTTCCCCCTCGTCAGCATCGCCGCCGAGAGCTCGCCCAAGCTCGAACGAGTCGTCATCGACTCCGCGTCATCCGCCGTGGTTTCGGTCGACAGCAGCAGCGCCCCTCTTGAAATCGTTTTGCTCCCCGATCCGCTGGACTATCGGCCCGTCCATCCCGACCTGGCTGCGGATCGTTCGGAAGACGTCTCCCTCACCGATCCAGCGGTCGATCAACCGGCCGACGGAGCGGTGGATCACCCGTAACCGATTCTCTGTTTTCCCCGCGGCTCGGCGACCATCTCGCCCGTTCTCCTTCGTGCGCGTAGACGGCTCCCAACGGCTTCTGGTATGATGCTGCCCCATGTCTGATCTCCTGCGTTCACTCCTCGCCCAGCGGATCCTCGTTCTGGACGGCGCCATGGGCACCGTCCTCCAAGGGAACAACCTGACGGCGGCCGATTTCGGCGGGCCGGAGTACGAGGGCTGCAACGAGCACCTCAACCTCACGCGCCCCGACGTCGTCACCGGCGTCTACACGGCCTACCTCGACGCGGGGGCCGATATTATCGAGACCAACACGTTCGGCGGGACGCCCATCGTCCTGGCCGAATACGCGCTCCAGGACAAGACCGCCGAGATCAACCGGGAGGGCGCGCGGCTGGCACGGCGCGCGGCCGATGCGCGTTCGACGTCGGACAAACCGCGCTTCGTCGCGGGCTCGATGGGGCCGACGACCAAGACGCTCACCGTGACGGGCGGCGTGACGTTCGACCAGCTCGTGGACAGCTTCGCCGCCCAAGCAGCCGGCCTGATCGACGGCGGCGTCGATCTCCTCCTCCTTGAAACAGCTCAAGACACCTTGAATCTCAAAGCGGCCGCCATTGGGATCGCGAGGACCCAGGCCGAACTCGGGACGCGGGTCCCGCTGATGGTCTCGGGCACGATCGAGCCCACGGGCACGATGCTGGCCGGGCAGGGCGTCGAAGCACTGTACACATCGCTCGAGCACGTGGGCCTCTTCTCGATCGGCCTCAACTGCGCCACCGGCCCCGAATTCATGACCGACCATCTTCGCTCGATCGCCGGCCTGGCCACCTGCTTCGTCTCCGTCTATCCGAATGCGGGCCTGCCGGACGAAGAGGGCCGCTACGCCGAAACGCCCGCAACCCTCGCAGCCAAGCTCGCGCGCTTCGTCGACGAAGGGTGGGTGAACATGGTCGGCGGGTGCTGCGGCACGACGCCCGCCCACATCGCCGCGCTCGCCGAGATGGTCAAGGGCAAAGCCCCGCGGCTCCCCCAGCGCGCGCTGCGCCCCGCCGTCTCCGGGATCGATTTTCTCCCGATCGAGGAGGATAACCGGCCGCTGATCGTGGGCGAGCGGACCAACGTGATCGGCAGCCGCAAGTTCAAGGAACTCATCGTCGACGGCAAGATCGAGGAGGCGGGCGAGATCGGGCGCGCGCAGGCCAAGACCGGCGCGCAGATCCTGGACGTGTGCATGGCGAATCCCGACCGGAACGAGCTCGCCGACATGGAGGCGTTCATCTCCGTCTTGACGAAAAAGGTCAAGGCCCCGCTGATGATCGACTCCACCGATCACGTGGTGATCGAGGCCGCGCTCAAGCACTGCCAGGGCAAGTGCATCATCAATTCGATCAACCTCGAAGACGGCGAGGAGCGATTCGAACAAGTCGTCCCCCTCATCACGCGGTACGGCGGGGCCGTGGTGGTGGGCTGCATCGACGAAGACCCCAAGCAGGGGATGGGCGTCACGCGCCAGCGCAAGCTTGAGATCGCGCAACGCTCGTACGACCTCCTCGTCAACAAGTACGGGCTCCCCCCGAGGGATCTGATCTTCGACGCGCTCGTCTTCCCGGTGGGCACCGGCGACGAGAACTACATCGGCTCGGCGATCGAGACGATCGAAGGGATCAAGCTGATCAAGGCGGCCCTGCCCGAGACCAAGACGATCCTGGGTATCAGCAACGTGTCCTTCGGGCTCCCGCCCGCGGGGCGCGAGGTCCTCAACGCGGTCTACCTGTATCACAACGTCAAGGCCGGCCTGGACTTGGCGATCGTCAACGCCGAGCGCCTGGAACGCTACCCCTCGATCCCCGAGGAGGAGCGGCGTCTCGCGGAAGACCTGATCTTCTGGCGCGGCGCCGATCCGGTGGCCGCGTTCGCCGCGCATTTTAAAGGCAAGCAGCCCAAAGCGCGCGTGGCCGCCGCCGACCTCCCGCTCGACGACCGCCTCGCCCGCTACATCGTGGAGGGCTCGCGCGACGGCCTCGTCGACGACCTCAACGAAGCGCTCAAGACCCGAGCCCCGCTGGGGATCATCAACGGGCCGTTGATGGCGGGAATGGACGAGGTCGGGCGTTTGTTCAATGCCAACGAGTTGATCGTGGCGGAGGTGTTGCAGAGCGCCGAGGCGATGAAAGCGGCGGTCCGCCATCTCGAGCCCTTCCTCGAGAAGTCCGAAACGACCTCGAAGGGAAAGATCATCCTGGCCACCGTCAAGGGGGATGTCCACGACATCGGCAAGAATCTGGTGGAGATCATCCTCGGGAATAACGGTTACCAGATCGTGAACCTCGGCATCAAGGTCGCACCCGAGGTGCTCATCGAGGCGTACCGGCGCGAGAAACCCGACGCCATCGGTCTCTCTGGGCTGCTCGTGAAATCGGCCCACCAAATGGTCGTCACCGCCCAGGACCTTCGCGCCGCGGGCATCGACATCCCCATTTTGGTCGGGGGAGCGGCCCTGTCGAACAAATTCACCGCCACGAAGATCGCGCCCGAGTATCCCGGGATCGTTCTCTACGCAAAAGACGCGATGAACGGGCTGGACCTCGCCAACCGCTTGACCGACGAGGACCAACGGCGGGCGCTGATCGCGAGAATCCGAGAGGAACAGCGCTCGCTGGTGAGGGACTCGTCCGCGGTTAAACCCGCGGCCGCGGCGGCGTCGGCTGCCGTCCCCGCCCGCTCCGCGGTGCGCCGCGACACCCCCGTTCCACCGGCGCCCGATTACGACCGCCATCTCTTGCGAAACGTCCCGCTCGGCGAGGTCTTCGCGTATATCAACCCCCTCATGCTCTACGGCAGGCACCTGGGCTTACGCGGGCAGATCGACAAGCTCCTCGCGGAGAAGGACGACAAGGCGCTCAAGCTGTATGAGACGGTCGAGGCGCTGAAAACCGAGATCATAGAGAAGAAACTCATGGCCGCTCACGCCGTCTGGCGGTTCTTCCCCTGCCAGGCCAGCGATGACGACCTGATCCTGTTCGATCCGAGCCGACCCGAGACCCAGATCGACCGGTTCACCTTCCCCCGGCAGCCCGCGGGAGAGCGCCTCTGTCTGGCCGATTACTGCCGCGACACGGCGTCCGGGGAGCGCGACGCGATCGCCCTGTTCGCCGTCACGTGCGGAGTGGGCATCCGGGATCTCTCGCAGAAGTGGAAGGACGAGGGCGAATACCTGCGGTCCCACGCCCTGCAAGCGATCGCGGTGGAAGGCGCGGAGGGCCTGGCCGAGTGGCTGCACCGCCGACTGCGCACCGCATGGGGATTCCCCGATCCCCCGACGACCAGCATCCACGACGTCCTGAAGAACAAGTACCGGGGCGTCCGCGTGAGCTTCGGCTACCCGGCGTGCCCCAACCTGGCCGACCAGCGGAAGCTCTTCGCCTTGCTCAAACCAGAAGAAATCGGGATCGAACTGACCGACGGAGACATGATGGATCCCGAAGCCTCGGTCTCGGCCTTGGTCTTTCATCATCCCGACGCCAAATACTTCCGGGCTGATTGACACCCACTGGCCGACCCGCTTAAGATGGCCTGGAATATTTGGGTCAGGCCAACGCTCAATACACCTATGAACTCGTCCCGGCCATTATCACGTCTCGCCCGACGATCCACCTTCGTCCGAGGGCGAAACCTCTCGTGGCGCGCCCTGTGTGCAACGGGCGTGCTGCTGGCCTACCTGGTCCTGGCGGGTGAGGCCATCCACTGCCAGTATTCGACCAGCGAACACGATCAACACGGCACGTCGCAGTCGCAAGGCCCCACGCACGCCACTCACTGCATCGCCGCGAACCACGGGGCTGCTGCGATCCCTACTATCGCGTCGCTCGGATTTGACCCCCTCCCGCCACTTGAACACACGTCGCCGATCGATTCCATCCCTGTCAAGGCGGCGCTCTCCGGTTCCAAGTCCGCTCGCGCTCCGCCCGCCGTCTAACGTTCACAACGCCTATCCAACTCCGTTCGCGCGACGTGTGAAACGCCGCGTCGCGGACCACTCGTCCGCGAGAAACGCTCTCGTCCGTCGCGCGATGTCTTGCTCATGAGGAGGCGATCGATATGAGGTCTAATATGATGACTACGATGATTAATATGACGATTAAACTGATGGCGATACCCGCGCTCGCGATCGTGCTCGGCGCCCCCGCGCACGAGGCGTTGGCCGCCCACATCCTGGAACCGCTCGGCACTGAAATCGCTTCGACATCCCCGCGCGGAAGGATGTTCGGGCAAATCGTGTATGACTATTCCAAGTTCGAAAACGGCACGACGGTGAAGACACACCTGCTTCCTGTGGAATTTGAAGCCGGGATCGGCGAACGCACCCAACTCAACCTGGCGGGTGTGGTCGTCCTCCGCGAGGAGGTCGGAGCCGCGCGTGAACATGGCGTGGACGAACTCGCGTTCGGGTTGAAACATCGCTTTCTCGACGAAGGCGCGATGGCTCCAGACGCGGCATTCGAAGTCGAGTACGTCCCCTCAGCCGGGCTTGAGGGAAACGCTCACGCCCTGGCCGGGACCTTAATCCTGTCGAAGAATCTTGGCCCTCGCTTTGTCCTTCACCTGAACGGAGGCTACGAGCTTGAGACCGAGAGGGAATTGGATGTCGAGCTGGGAACCGCATTGGACCCGGACGCAGTCGCGGCGGTGACCGAAAAGGTGCACAACGCGGCGACGTGGGTCTACAGCGTGGCTCCCATGTTCAAAGTGATTCCGGACAAACTGATTCTACTGGCCGAACTGAATGGCCATACCCACGCGTCAGGGAACACCGAACTGGTCGTCGCGCCGGAAGTTATCGCCGTGATCCAATCCGAAACATTCTTTGCGCTTCAGAACATTGCGTTCAAGTTCGCCGTCCCGTTTGGGCTCAATGATGATTCGCCTGACATCGGAATCAGGTTCGGGATCTCGAAGTTATTCTAACGTTTCGTCGGGCGGACGCGGCAGAGCCGCGTCCGCCCTCTTGCGGAGAAACACGATGCCTACGTTTCCAACCATACTGTCGATCGCGGCAGCAATCCTCTTTCTCCTGATCGGTGGCTACCCAGCCTCGGCCCACGAAATCGTGGGCGAGGTTACGCCTCTGATGGTCCACATGAAACGCGGGCTGGCCTTGATCGAGAACGGCAAGGACCAGGCCGCGATTGTGGAGATCCGTTCAATCTACCAGGATTTCTCCCACGACATGGGGATGGGGATGATGATGGAAGGCGCCGGCCTTCATACCATGGCCGTGCAGATCGACCAACGGTTCGGCACCCAGTTGGGTCCGTCGATCGAGGAGTCGATCGCCCAGCAGGATGCCCGCCGACTCCAAACGTTGCTGCACGAGTTGGCGTTCCTCTCGATGGTCGAAAAATTCGAAACCCTTCGCGGCACATTCGGAAGAACCTCGGTGAATCTCCAGACTCAAAAAACGATGTTCTGGCTGGGGAGAAACTACTTCTCCTACCTGCTCGAACCGACCCTGGCGACAAAAGACCCCATCGAGGAGCAGCGCCTCGACCGCATGTTGGACGCGATGCTCTACCGTCTCGAAGACGGTGAACCGGAGGCCTTTCTCCATCTCCAGGAGGACCTGGTCGGCGCGCTCACCACGGCGTTCCACCTCGACGTCCCCCGCGCACTCCCGGTTGGGACGGTCCGGCGTTCAACCGGAGGCGGACGTTGACGCCATGTCGGAGTCGCTGGAAAAACGATCGATGGTGAAATTACCCCCGCCTTGGCTCACCCTCCTCTGCCTCGCCCTGTTCGGCTTCGGCGAGTTGGCTGGCGCCGTCCTGGGGGGGCTGCCGCAACCGATCATGGCGGCGGCGCAGGCGGAGGCGCTGACTCATCCCGACGTGCACGGTCTCTCGGGCGTGGCAGACATCGATCGAACGATCCTGGAGGGCATCGGATCGGAGGTGTTGGCGAGGGTCCACACCTTCCACCTGCACTCCCATGGGTTAGCGTTGGTGGTCTTTCTCTTGAGCTTCATCGTCGTCAACGCGGGCTTCACCGATCGCGTCAAGCGGGTGTTGACTGCGGCGCTGTGCGCGGGGCTCGCCTATCCGTTCGGCTGGTTGACCATGGCGCTCGCCGTCCCGGTTCTTGGCAAGAGCGGCGCCTTTCGGCTGGCCGAACGCTGGTTCTTCATCCCCTTCGGCGGCGGGTTTCTTGCCGCGGTCTGGGCGCTGATCGCGGCATACGCGGTGTACCAGTGGCGAGCGCGTCGCGCGTGATCGCGCAGATCCCCTTCTTCAGGACAGTCCCGGATGGCGGGGCTGTGCCCCACCCGTTTCGCCTGACGAGCGGTCGTTGCGACGGACTTCGCCCTCACGGACGTGTCCGGGCAGGAGGTGCGCCTGTCCGCGCTGCGCGGCCATCCGATCCTACTGACGTTCTGGGCGTCGTGGTGCGAGCCGTGCAAGGCCGAGATGCCCGAAATCCAAAAGGCCTACAGCAGCACAAGGACCGAGGGTTCGTGGTTTTGGCCGCCAATTTCGGGGAGAAGGCCGAAAAAGCCAAGACGTTCGCGGAGAAGTGGGAGCTGTCGTTCCCGGTGCTCGTGGATCGCCGGGCGAACGTCGCATCGCAGTACAGCGTGGTGAGCCTCCCCGTGAGTCTCTTCATTGATTCCGAGGGGCTCGTGAGGGAACGAGTCTTCGGGGGCACCCTGACCGCGGGAACGATCAACCAGATTCTGCAGCGTCTTGCGCCCCTCCACCCTAAGTCGCCTCCCTCCCCTCGGCTAAACCCAGGGAATGAAATGGCGTGATTGACGGTTTTCGTACAATAACGCCCTGTTCCTGTCCCAGACAGGCGGGCCCCTGACTGGGAGAAGGCATGGAACGCGGAACACGTCGGAGCACAAGCACAGCACTCATCATTGGATTCTCGGCCACGTGGCTCAGCGTTGCGCTGATCGGCTGCGGGGGCAGTAGCAGTGAGCTCGGCGGCGGCTCCCCCTTGCCGGCAGGCACGATCGGGGTGGCCGGCGGCCAGGTCTCCAGCGCCGACGGGCGCGCCACGCTGACGGTGCCCGCCAACGCCCTGACTGCCGACACCGTGTTCACCATCGCCCTGGCGAACGGCGCGCCGGCTTCGTCCCGGATTGTGGGACCTGTTGTCGACGTCGAACCAACCGGCACAACCTTTCCCGCCAGCACGCCCGCCCACCTGACCCTGGCGTACGACTTCTTGCCGGGGGGCGTGGACGCCGCAACGTTGCGACTCGGGACGCTGGTCAACGGCGCCTGGGTCACGGTGACGGACTCGGCGACCGACACCGTGATCGATGCCGCGAACCAGACCGTCACGGCGCCGATTTCGCACCTCAGCCTGTACGCCGTGCTCCAACCACCGATCATCCCCACCCCCTCGACGCCCCCTTCCACGAACCAGCCGCCGACCGCCAGCGCGGGGCAGCAGTACGTCGGAACGGTCAACCAAATGCTCACGCTGTCCGCCGCCGGGTCCACCGATCCGGACGGCGACACCTTGACCTATACCTGGAACTTCGGGGATCAGACGGCCACCACCACGACGGCCTCCCAAACCGTGACGCACGTGTACAGTGCGGCCGGCACGTATCACGCGACCCTCACCGTCACCGATGGGCACGGCGGCACGGCCACCGCCGCGGCCGACGTCACGATCTCGATCCCGCCGCCCGGCAATCAATTCCCGATCGCCAACGCGGGCGGCCCTTACAGCGGGACGGTGGGGCAACTCCTCACCTTCGATGGCACCGGTTCCACGGATCCCGACGGCGATCCCCTGACCTATGTGTGGGATTTCGGGGATCTCACGTCCGAAACCGTCGCCAAGCCCAACCACGCGTATAGCACGGTCGGCACGTTCCACGTGACCCTGACCGTCTCGGACGCGCGCGGTGGCACCACCACCGCCACGGTGGATGCTGTGATCGCCGCGGCGCCGCCAGTCAACCAACCGCCGACCGCCAGCGCGACGATTCCGGCCACCGGTCTGGTCAGCCAGCTCATCGCGTTCACCGGGATCGGCACCGATCCGAACAACGACCCCTTGACGTACAGTTGGGCGTTCGGGGATGGGGCGACGACCACCCCGAGTCCGACCGCGGCGGCCAATCACACCTACGGGGTAGCGGGGACCTTTACCGTCACCCTCACCGTCAGCGACGGCCGCGGCGGGTTCGCCACCGCATCCGGAACCGTCGTGATCACGACCCCGACCGTGCCGACAGCGGTGTCGCAGCAATACACCATCAATCGACGGCAGTCGACCCCTCAGTATTACTGGCGATACGCGATCACCTTGAACGGCACTGGAGTCCCGCCGCTCACATTTCGGATTGTGTCGTTCCCGACTCAGTTGGCCGCGGATGTATATAACGGGAACGTGCCCTCCGGGATGGACATGATCGTTAATACACTTTACCAATGGTGGGACCCAGCCACCACGTCCTGGAGAGGGGAATGCATCGCCGCGGATCCGAGCTGCTATGCCACGGCGTCTTCGCATGTCGATCTGACGCCCGATCCGGTCACCGGTCTTCCGAACGGCACTGTGACCGTCAATCCCGCGACCTCACCGGTCACGGTGATTTATACCCCCGTCCTCTGTTGGGCGTGGTCAGGACCGCCGACCGACAGCTTTACCTTCGTCGTTACCGACGCCACAGGAGCGACCTCGGAGCCCGCGACCATTAGTATCGTCGTCAGCACCAACACCACGTGTCACGCGCCAAGTTTTTGAAGAAAGTTCTGTGAGGTTTCAGCCGACGGGATGGATGGCCTTTCCCGGGAGCCTTCGGGAATGAACCGCTCGCGGCGGGCGCACTGACCTACACCGCCGTCCTGACACAGACCCCGCCGCATTTGACACACTTCGACGCCCCCGGCATGACCGAGAGGCCCGGCACGTCTATGGATGAGGATAAGCCAGCCGGCTGGCGGGGGACGGGCTGCCCACATGGAACCGGAATGAATCCCACCCGCCAGCGGTCCTTCTGCTCAATTGATCTCGAACCGCCCGGACGACAGGGACAATCCCGGTCGCCCGACGGCTTCGGAATACCCCGGTGGAAGCCACAACACAAGATGCGATCAGATCACCACGTGACATCGTCTTTTTCGACACTGCAGGCGGCTGGAGTCCCCCGATTGAACGGTTTCAGAATCCCAGAGGGTGCGCGATGAACAGTCGGTTGCCAGGGCGATGGGGTGGGGCGGCGCTTGCCGTGGTGTTCTTGCTGGCGGGGTGCGCGGGAGACAGTGCGACGCCGCTTAGTAGTGGCGGTGGGAGCGGAGGACCAAGCATCGAGACCTCGTTGGCTTCCCTTGATGGGACGGTAGGGTCGCCGTACGGAGGCGGTGACAAGGGGGTAGTTTTTCAGATCAGAGGGAGCGCCGCAGACACCCAGTATTACTGGACGGTGAGCCCCCTGACTCCCCCCCCCGGCCTCACGAGGCTGCCCGCCAACGATACGATTCCGTCCACGATTCCTGCGAACACGTTCACCCTGAAGGGAACACCGACGGCGTGCGGTCAATACCCTCTCCAATTCCAGGTCCACACGGTGCCCGACCACCAGCCCGTCATCCCTCCCACCAATTTCACCATCACCATTTCGGGAACGTGCACTCCACCTGAACTCACCCTTGCCCCATTGACATGGCTCAAGGGCGTGAACGACAGCCAACCGCTTGCCGTCACCGGAGGAACGCCGCCGTATACTTGGAGCGTCGCGGGCTTGCCTACCGGCATCACAATCAACACCGATACCGGGACCCTCTCCGGAGC
>Ga0184615_10000130_pt1 | contig 46698 bp, 43 predicted proteins | sample PLM4_65_coex_FD_133134 | JGI IMG/M metagenome (GOLD analysis project Ga0184615, IMG submission 133134) | Groundwater sediment microbial communities from an aquifer in East River, Colorado, USA - PLM4_65_coex | ecosystem: Environmental > Terrestrial > Soil > Riparian zone | place: USA: East...
AGATCGGGGCAATGATCGACCAACCCCACGGAATCGGGGCCGCATGGGCCGACGACGAGGTGGTGGAAATTCTGCAGAGCCTCCTCGGCCCCAGCCACTTCACGCTAGCCAGGGCCGCCAACGAGCAGGACCTGATCCGGCAGGTTCGCCATTCCCAGCCCCTCCTCGCCGTCATCCACTCCTCGCAGAAACCCAACACCCTCCCCGATCTCTGTTCCACGCTCCAGCGTCTTCACTCGGATCTTTCGATCCTCGTGCTTCTGCGCCCCGAGCACGCCCATCTTCAGAAAACGCTCAACGGCTCACCCCGACTGCAATTTCTGGTTGAACCGCTGGACTTGGGCCTCCTGCACCAGCGCCTGACAGAGGCGGTCGGCCTCTCCCCGCTCGAACGCACGCTCTCCCACGACGATCCCCGGAACCAGAGCGACTACGGACACCTCCTTTCTCTCAGCCCCAAGATGAAGGAGATCATGATGATCATCAACCAGGTCGCGCCAACGAACATCAAGGTGCTGATCCGGGGGGAGAGCGGGACCGGCAAGGAGCTCGTGGCACGAACTCTGTATGCTCGTTCGCTCCGTAAGGATAAACCGTTCATCAAGGTCTTGTGCGCCGCACTCCCCGAGGGATTGCTGGAAAGTGAGTTGTTTGGCTATGAAAAGGGAGCGTTCACCGGCGCCCTCAGGCGAAAGCCGGGGAAATTCGAATTCGCCAATCACGGGACGATCTTTCTGGACGAAATCGGCGAGATCAGCCCGGGCCTGCAGGCCAAGCTCCTCCAAGTCCTTCAGGACGGGGAGTTTTCCCGGGTCGGGGGTGAAACCGACGTGAAGGTCGATACCCGCGTGCTCGCCGCGACGAACAAGAACCTCGAGAAAGCCGTCGCCGACGGCGCGTTTCGAGAAGATCTGTACTACCGCATCAACGTAGTGTCGGTACACCTCCCCCCGCTGCGGGAACGAAAAGAAGAAATTTCGTACCTGGTTGAATACTTTATGGGAAAATTCAACCACCAGTACAACAAATCCTACCCACGACTTTCCGAGACCACCCTCCAGCGGTTTCACCACCACGACTGGCCTGGCAACATCCGAGAGCTCGAAAACATTGTCAAACGCATCGTCGTTCTCGACAACGAGGACGTCGCGCTGACCAGGACCCCTCAGGCCGAAGAACCCACCCCGGATCGTTCGGTCCCCAAACCGCCGAACGTCGGTGTGTTGCCGGCACCGCCGGCGACCGGCTACTCGCTCAAGAGCGTCGGGAAGGAGGCGGCCAGTCAAGCCGAACGGGATCTGATCCGCAGCATCCTCTACCAAACCCATTGGAATCGGAAGCGGGCGGCCGAACTGCTCCAGATCAGCTACAAGGCATTGTTGTACAAGATCAAAAAGTACGATCTGAACAATGACGCCTGACTTAGACGAACGGCTCGGGGGAACGGCTACGTGGTGAGACCAGGGAGGACCCGCAATGCTCGGTCCCGCAACATATCCTCTTAATAACGGACTCTATCAATACCTCTTGGATCTGGAGACCCGTCGCGCGGTGCGGTATTCGCATTTTTTCTCAATTTGTCACGTGGGGTTGGATCAGGACCACGGCGGCGACCCGGGCATCTTGCACACCGTGGCTGACATCCTCCGTGAGACCGTCCGCGAAACCGACGTGATCGGCCTGCTGAACGGCCTGACCTTCTCCATTCTGCTCCACAACACCGAGATTCAGAATGCCTGCCAAATCGCGGGGCGGATCCGAAGCCGCGTCGCAGACCAGATGTTCACCGCAGGGGACGCCCACCTCCGAGTCACCGCCAGCATCGGATGCGTCTGCTTTCCGACCCACGGCAACGACACGACCACGGTGTTGCTGCGCGCCGGCGAAATGCTGGCGGAGGCGAAGAAACACGGCGGGAACAAGGTCGCGGTCCCTGAGCAGTAGCCCCGTCCGCGGCACGCCACGACCCCGGGAAGCAACGATCTTCCGTTGCGCTAGAGTGGTCAAAAACGCCTGAAGAACTCCGTCTCTTCGGCGGACAGATCCGTTCGCGGTTCCCGCCGATGCGGAGCCTCGAACCTCTGGTGGATTCCGTCGGTCGCATCGCGGTCGAGTCGTATCCCGGAATCGGTCACCCCGTCGCCATCGCCTGTCTCCCAACACAGATCCCGGACGTGTTCGCACTCGACGCACGCAAAGCGAACGAGCCTCACCTGAAGGGCCAGGAGGGACAGACCTCGCTTGACGTCGTCACCAAAGTCGGGTCCGGCGAGAACGACGTTCGGTGGTGCGCCCGACGCCGGGTGGCCATGAAGTCGTCGCCAGGCGTGGTATAACCCGATCCACCGGGCGGCGTGCGCCATCCAGGGGCTCAGGTCGGCGAGCGGACGGACCGAGAGATACAGACACGTGATCCGATCGGCGTCCCCTCCGACCAAAAGGCCGATCTGTTCCGTCACCAGTTGGCGGTCCACGATGGTGTCGGCGGCAATGAAGGGGTTGGACGCGCACGCCAGCCCGAGAAGATCGACCGGATCGTCCAGCAAGACCGCGCGGAGCCTGCCGGGTGTCGGCGTCATCAGGCGGGAGCTGGCCCCTTGCCGCGCAAAGGTGAGGGGTTCCCCGCAGTGGGATCGCGACCATCCTGGATCCCCGGCCGACGCCTCGGCGATGAGAACGCCCCGGCGAGGCCGGAGGGATGCGCCGCTGCGGTCAAGCCATCCATGTCGATCGCCGCCGAGGGGGAACGTGTGCGCTCCGGGGATCCATTCGGACGCATCCAGCGTCCGGCGATCGGCCCCAGCACATGCGCGATCTCATCGCCCCCCGTGTCGAGAAAGGCGCCGGACAGAAAGTGCGCCGCGAGCGTGGAGGTATCGGGAACGCGCCCGATCACCGAACAGTCACGGCGCAAAAAGCGCTCGACGGCCTCCGTCAGCCGCGAGAGGGGTCGGCCGATCGCCGGGGATGAACCGGCGGCGATCATCCCGATTCGCACGCCGTGATTCCAGCGAACGACCTCCTTGATCGCCCGATACGCGTCGAGCTGGGCATCCAGACCGGCATCCGGGACCACGACGACCAGCTCATCGGGGGGCGCGATCTCCGGCTGAACGCGCGCCACCTTCCCGCGCCCAAGGTGGACGAAGACGAGATCGGCCCTGCGCAGGCGGTCCTGAACCGCGCGTAGGTCATCCGGCTGGAGGTAGAAGGATGGGAGGGTCGAACCGACCAACGGAGCGGCCAGCACGCCGACCCCCGAACGCGCCTCGGCGATCGGCCGCTGGTGAACGATCTCGATTCGGGATACCCCCAGCGCAAACGCGACGTCAAAGGGGTGCTCGAATGCCTCCGCGACCAACACGCGCATCCCCGACTGCACCGACAGCGCGGCCAGGCCGGCGACAATCATCGCGCCGGGAACCCTGTCGGCGACGCTGGCGAGATGGACGATCCGCGGCTGACCGCTCGTTCGCTCCCGTTTGAGGCTGTTTCGCGACTCCGGGCGGTCGGCGTCCAGAAAAAAGTGCGCGACGTCTTCGAGACGGCGCGGTGCCCCGGCGCCGCTATCCCTGTTGAACGGTGGCATCGGGCGGCCCCTCCGAAACCTCTTGGATCTCGGCCGGCGTCATGCGGCGGAATTCCCGCACGCGCCCCACGCGGCGCTGCCAACGTTCGATGTCACGCTGGATATCGGCGACCTCGAGCAACCACTCCTGCCCCGTCACTGCTTCGAAGACCGTGTTCTCGTAAAAGACAAGGACGACGTCGCCGGTCGCGACCAGGGTGAGTTCGACGAGGGGTTTCTTGATGGTCGGAAGAATGTCGCGAAGCCTCGACAGCACCTTCCGGATACGCTGCAGCGAGACTCCGGCGTCGAGCAACTTCTTCGCCGTTTTGTAGGCGATCAGGTCTTCAAAGGTATACCGTGCGTGCCCGCCCGGCGTGCGCTGGGCCGGCGTGACGAGGCTGGTCTGATCCCAGTACTGCATCTGCCGTCGGGTCAGCCCGACGATCTCCCGGACTTCGCGGCTCTGAAAGTACCGTTTTTCGACGCCCACGGACAGGGCCCCAAGGGAACGCTCCCATCATAGCGAAAGCGGGAAAACCGTGTCAAGAGAAAAGGCACAAGTTAGAAGATTTTTGCGCCGTTTGGAGCGCGTCGAGCCGGAACGCCTTGACGGCCACGACGCCGGGGAGACGATCAGAACAACCCGAGCTGAACCAATTCTTGTTTGGTGAAGGGAACGGGATACCTGGCGGTAAAACAGGCGTCGCAGAAGGGCGGATCCTCGGCCTCCTCGGGCCCAAAGGCGCTGAACAATCCCTCCCGGCTGAGATAGGCCAACGAATCGGCCTCGATGTACTTCCGCGTCTCCTCGATCGTGTGGGACGTCGCGATCAATTCCTGGCGGGTCGGCGTGTCGATGCCGTAAAAGCAGGGGGAAATGATGGGAGGCGATGCGATCCGGAGGTGGACCTCCTTCGCCCCCACCCCCCGGATCATCTTGAGCAGTTTCCGACTGGTCGTGCCGCGCACGAGGGAGTCGTCCACCACCACCACCCGCTTGCCCTCCAAGACCTCGCGAATCGGGCTGAGCTTGATCCGCACGCCGAAGTGGCGGATCGAGTCCTGCGGCTCGATGAACGTCCGACCGATGTAGTGGCTGCGGACCAGTCCCTCCTCGAACGGAACGCCGGACCCTGCCGCAAATCCCAGCGCCGCCGGAATCCCGGAATCCGGCACCGGGATCACCACGTCGGCGGAAACCGGCGCTTCCTCCGCCAGCCGGACGCCGCTCTGTTTGCGGACCGAGTACACGTTGTGGCCGAAGACCCGGCTGTCCGGCCGGGAAAAGTAGACGTGCTCGAACACGCACTGGGCGCGGCGGATGGGCGCGAACGGGTGGTGCGACGTCACCCCGCTGTGATTGATAACGACGAGTTCCCCCGGCTCGATGTCCCGGATGTAGTCCGCTTCCACCAGATTGAACGCCACGGTCTCCGACGACACGACCCAGCCGTCGCGGAGACGCCCGAGCGAGAGGGGACGGAAGCCGTACGGGTCGCGCACCGCGATCACCCCCTCGGAGGACAGAAAGAGGAGGCTGAACGCGCCCTTGACCTTGGTCAGGGCGTCGATGATTCTCCCAACCAACGTGTCCTCGCGCGAGTGCGCAATCAGGTGGATGATCACCTCGCTGTCGGTGGTGGACTGAAAGATGGCGCCGTACGCCTCAAGCTCGCTCCGCAGCGCCTGGGCGTTGACGAGGTTCCCGTTGTGGGCCAGCGCCAGGTGGCCGAGCGAAAAGTTGATCAGAAAGGGCTGAAGATTCTTGTCGTGGCTCCCCCCCGTGGTCGAATAGCGGTTGTGCCCGATCGCCATGCGCCCGGGCAAGCGGGCCAGCCGGTCCTTGGTGAACACCTCCAGCACCAGGCCCGGCCCCTTTTCGATGGAGAAGTCGCGGCCGTCCGAAGACACGATCCCGCTACCCTCCTCGCCCCGGTGCTGGAGCGCGTGGAGCCCGAGGTAGGCGATGTTCGCAGCCTCCGGGTGACCGTACACGCCGAAGATGCCGCACTCCTCGCGGAATTTGCTCAAGGGCATCAGGTCGGCGCGCATGTCGATCCCTTCAGCGATGTGGGAAGCCCCTCCGACCACGCCTTGGCGGCGTCGGCCACTGCCACATCGACCACGACGCGCCCCTCGATCACGATCTGCAACCGATCTCCTCCGGTCCATCCAACGCGCGCGACGGGCACGCCCCACCGGGCGGCGATCTCGATCACCCGCGCCACGCGGTCCGCCCCGACCGACACGACGATCCGCGACTGGCTCTCGCCGAACAGCAGCGCATCCTCCCGGAACCCGCGGGGGTTGGCGATCTCGATCTCTGCGCCGACCCACGCCTCGGACGAGACGCAGCACTCGGCCAGCGCGACGGCGAGCCCCCCGTCCGAGCAGTCGTGGGCCGATTGTAACAGACCGGCCGCCGCCAGTTCGAGACAGCACTCGTACAGCTTCTTCTCGGCGTCAAGATCGAGTTCCGGGGGCAGCCCCTGTTCGCGATGATGGACCGACGCCAGATACTCCGTCCCCCCCAATTCCTCCTTGGTCTCGCCGAGCAGAACCACCGCGTCCCCATCCGCCTTGAACCACTGGGTGGTCACATGGTCGATCGCCGCCTTCCCGACCACGCCCACGATCGGCGTGGGGTACACCCCAAGGCCCCTGGTCTCGTTGTAAAAGCTGACGTTGCCACTCACGACCGGCACGCCAAGCGCCCGGCACGCGTCGGCCATGCCTTCGATCACCATCGCGAACTGCCACATGACCTCCGGCCGCTCCGGGTTCCCGAAATTGAGACAGTCGGTCGCCCCAATCGGGCGGGCCCCGCTGCAGACCACGTTCCGACACGCCTCGGCCACCGCGATCATCCCGCCGACGTATGGGTTGAGCATGCAGTACCGGCTGTTGCCGTCGACGCTCACGGCCAGCGCGGTCGAGGTGCCTTTGACGCGAAGGACTGCGGCGTCCGAGCCGGGCAGGACCACCGTGTTGGTGCCCACCATGTGGTCGTACTGATCGAAGACCCACGCCTTGCTCGCGATCGTCGGAAGCGCCAGGAGCGTCAAGAGGTGTTGGCCTGGCGAGCCCACGACCGGCAGACCCTCCAGCGCCAACCCCTGCAACATCTCCAAAAACGGCGGCGGGGCCAGCGGCCGCTCGTACTTGGGAGCCCCCTCGGTCAGCACGTGGATGGGCATCTCGGCCGCCACCTGGTCGAGGTCTCGCACCACCAGCCGGCCGGTATCCGTGACCCGCCCGATCACGGCAGCCTCCAATTCCCACTTCGCGAAAAGCGCTTTGATGGCGTCCTCGCACCCCGGCTTCGCGACCAGCAGCATCCGCTCCTGGGATTCCGACAACATGATCTCGTACGGCGTCATGCCCGTCTCGCGCGTGGGCACGAGCGACACGTCGATCTCGATGCCCGTCCCGCCGCGCCCTGCCATTTCGCACGAGGAGCTGGTGAGCCCCGCGGCGCCCATGTCCTGGATCCCCACGATGAAGTCGTGCGCCATCAGTTCGAGACATGCCTCGAGCAGGAGCTTCTCGGTGAAGGGGTCACCCACCTGCACCATCGGCCGCTTCGCCGCAGACCCCTCGTTGAACTCCTCCGACGCCATGGTGGCGCCGTGAATGCCGTCCCGGCCCGTCTTGGCCCCGACGTACATCACGGAGTTGCCGACCCCCGAGGCCTTGGCGCGAAACAGCCGATCCTTGGGCGCAAGCCCCAGACAGAACACGTTGACGAGCGGGTTCGAAGCGTAGAGCTCGTGGAACGCGACCTCGCCCCCCACCGTCGGCACACCGATGCAATTGCCGTAGCCCGAGATGCCGGCCACCACGCGCTCGAACAGATAGCGGTTCTTCACGTCGTCGAGCGGTCCGAATCGCAACGAATCGAGCAGGGCGATCGGGCGCGCCCCCATGGTGAAAATGTCGCGAAGGATGCCTCCCACGCCGGTCGCCGCGCCCTGGTAGGGCTCGATAAACGAGGGGTGATTATGGCTTTCGATCTTGAACACCGCGGCCAGACCGTCGCCGATGTCGACCGCGCCCGCGTTTTCTCCCGGGCCCTGAAGCACGGCCGCCCCGGTCGTCGGCAGCTTTTTGAGATGGATGCGCGAGCTCTTGTAGCTGCAGTGCTCGCTCCACATCACCGAGGCGATGCCCAGTTCCACCAGCGTGGGCGTCCGCCCCAGGCCCGACCGGAGCGCGGCGTACTCGTCCTCCGTCAGCCCATGCCGGGACACGACGCGGGGATCGATGTCATCCTGGGGTTCACTGTCCTGTCGGGTCATGGCGCGTGTCGAGGAGTCGACCTCAGGCTCCGCACAGCGAATCGACCGCCGACTCAAAGAGCGCCAGGCCGTCCCGTCCGCCCAGTTGGTCTTCGGAGGCCCGCTCCGGGTGAGGCATGAGTCCGAGCACGTTGCGTCCTTCGTTGCAAATGCCCGCGATCGCGTCGACCGATCCGTTGGGATTCGCCTCGGCCGCCGGCCGGCCGGGGAGCGCCGCGTAGCGAAACACGATCCGCCCCTCGTCGCGCAGCCGCTGCAACGTCGGGGAGTCCGCCCAGTACGACCCGTCGGCGTGGGCGATGGGCAGCCTGAGGACCTGACCCGGGGTGTACCGCGTGGTGAAGGGGGTGTCGGTCCGCTCCACCCGAACCCCCACGGTTCGACAGATGAAACGAAGCGAGGCATTGCGCAGCAGCGCGCCCGGCAACAGCCCCGATTCGATCAAGATCTGAAATCCGTTGCAGATGCCGAGCACGAGGCCGCCGCGCGCGGCGTGGGCTCTCACGGCGTCCATGATCGGCGAACACGCGGCAAGGGCACCCGTGCGGAGGTAGTCGCCGTAGGAAAACCCGCCGGGCAGGATCACCAGGTCCACGGACGGGAGGACCGCGGCGCGATGCCAGACCGGCTGGACCGACGCCCCGACCACGTCCCGCGCCACATCCTGGCAATCCCGATCACAATTGGAACCGGGAAAAACGACCACCGCCACCTTCATCCGGGCTCTCTCACTCGGCAATCTTGAGCAGGTCGCGAACGGCTTTCAACAACGCGTTGGTCTGGATGGGCTTGGGAATATATGCGTTGGCCCCCAACTGAAGCCCCTTATCCCGATCGGCATCGGCTCCCTCGGTGGTCACGATGATCACGGGAATCTGGCTATACGCGGGCTCCTTCCGCACGATACTCAGGAGTTTGAGGCCGTCCATCAACGGCATGTTGATGTCGGCAACGATCAAATGAAACGGTTGCTCGGACAGTTTCTTGAGCGCGTCAACCCCGTCGGTCGCCTCGACGATCTTCGCTCCCTTGATCCGTTTGAGGCTGAAGGACACGAGCTGGCGCATCGTGGGAGAATCTTCAACCACGAGGAATGAATAGTCGGACATGCTCGCCTCCTCCTTACTCCGCGTTCGTGCTCATCAGCCCGATAAACCCCTTGATCGTTGACAGCGTGCGCTGCGAACGGGCATAGAGCGTCGCGCTGAAAATCGCCGTGGCCGCGTGCCCGGCCATCATGGAAAACAACTCGTGATCCACCCGGGTCAATCGCTTCTTCTTTTGCTCGAAGAGATCGAAAATCGCGATCACGCCGATCACGTCGTTGTGAATCTTCAGTGGGATACCGACGATCGGATGGTCCGGGGACCCCATGACCGCGTGTTCGAGATCGTCCTGAACGTACATCTCCCCGCTCTGTCCGACCCGTCCGATCACGCCCTCGCCGAGCTTGATCTTCTGCACGCTGGGATCAACGCTCTCCGACGCGACGACCCTCAGCACGGGCTGCTCATCGTCGCGCACCAGAATCGCGAAGTGGTCCGAGCCGATCAGGTTCAGGATAATTTCGCTGACGATGCGCAACACTTCCTTCAGATCCATCGTGGAATGGAGCTGATAGCTGGCCACGTACAGGTTAGCCAGGTTGTTGTTCTCCTCCTCGACCTCCACGTACCGCGTCGCGAAGTCCTTGTTCTCCTCCTCCACGATCTTGTACTTATTGAGGAGCGCCTCGCGCTCGGCCGTGAGCTCCATCACCTGCTGCTGGAGCTTCGACAGGTCGGGCGAGGACGATCCCTTCTGGGCGGCCTTGAGCTGCTCCGTCAACTGGACCGTTGCGAACCGAAGGCGCTCGTTCTCCTTCAGGATGTCCTGGGTGAACTCGACGCCCTTGCGAAACACGCCGAGAAATTCGTCTGCTCGACGAAAGATCTCGGGTTCCTTCTCTTTCTCTTTCTCTTTCTCTTTCTCCTTCTCTTTCTCTTTCTCCTTGTCCATCGCCGTCACCCTTTCGAGCGCTCGGAGTATAGCATCGGGCTCTCCAAGGCTGCAAGCCGCGCCCGTTCGGGCATGGTGGTCAGTGTCGCGCCTCCACCGTCAGGCGTCGGACAATCTGATCCACAATGCCGTGCAAGGGGGCCACCACGTCAACGGCCCCTTCCTGGATCGCTTCGGACGGCATTCCGAAGATGACCGCCGTTTCCTCGGACTCCGCGATGGTGAATCCGCCGCGCTTCTTGACCAGCCCCATCCCGCGTCGTCCGTCGTGCCCCATGCCGGTTAGAATCACGGCGATCAGGTCGCCGCCGAAGGTCTCGGCCCCCGACGCCATCAGTCGATCGACCGAGGGCACGTACCGATCGTCCTGGGCCGCATCCTCCAAGACCACGCGCACCCGATCGCCGTCCCGCTCGAACGACAAATGGCGCCCGCCCGGGCAGATGAGGACCTCGCCCGCCCGGCACACGTGTCCCGCGATCGCCTCGCTGATCCGCCAGTGCGAGAGGCGATTGAGCCGCTCGGCGAACGACGCGGTGAATCCCGGCGGCATATGTTGGGCAATGGCAACCACGCAGGGCAGGTCGCCGGGGAGCGTCGCCATGATCGACTGGATCGCGGCCGGCCCACCCGTCGACGCCCCGATGGCCAACAGCTGCAGGCGATCGACCGGCGGCGGCGCGGCCGGCGGCGGCGGGTCGATCATCCGGAGGGCCGCGGCCTTCGCGGCACGCTCACACAGTCGAGCCGGCGAGGCCCCGAGAATCGAGCGCAGCTTGGACTCCAGCTCCTGCCGAATCGTCAGGATCTCCCACGACGCACGGTGTGTCGGCTTGGCGATGAAGTCCGCCGCGCCCAGATCCAGGGCCTGAAACACGCTGGACGCACCGGAGGCGGCGCTTACCACCAGCACCGGCGTGGGCATGGTCCGCATCAGCCAGCGGAGAAACCCAAACCCGTCCATGCGAGGCATCTCGAGATCCAGGGTGATGAGGGACGGCCGGTGCTTGGTGGCCAACTGGATCGCCTCCAGACCATCGGTCGCCGCCCCGATCACCTCGATGCCGGGAATGTCCTTGAGCATCATCACGAGCGATTGGCGATAGAACGCGGAGTCGTCGACCACCAGGACGGTCGCCGTTTTCGGCGCACTCGCCCCCTGGTCACCCACCGGTCCCTCCCTCCTTCTGCTTCTGATAGACGATGTCGTGGCGCAAGTGACAGAGATCGAACGCGGTCGTGATGTTCATCAGCGACTCCGAGTGACCCAGCAGGAGGTAGCCGCCCCCGCGGAGCCGCTGCCAGAACATCTCCATAACACGTTTCTTGACGGGAAGATCGAAGTAGATGATGACGTTCCGGCAAAAGATCACATCCATCCGGGGAAGCAGCACGGCGCGATCGGCATCCACGAGGTTGAAGGAGAAAAAACTCACCCTGCGCTTGATGGAGTCGTCGATGCGATACCCCGCCTCCTCCTGGTGAAAATATTTATTCTGCATCTCGCGGGGCGTGGTGCGAAACGCCGAAGGCGGATACACCCCGCGACGCGCGGTTTCCAAGACCCGCTGGCTGATGTCGCTCCCCACGATTTCCACGCGCCAGTCGGTCAGTTCCGGGCGCTCGGCCAGCGCCATCGCGATCGAGTACGCCTCCTCCCCCGTCGAGCACCCCGCACTCCAGATGCGGAGCGTCCGGTCGTGTTGCTGCTTGATCACCTCCGGCAGGATTTCCCCGACCAGGGCGTGGAGCTGATGGTCCTCGCGGAAGAAATACGTTTCGTGGATCGTCAGCAGATCCACGATGGCCGTGAACTCCTCGGCCCGCTTGGCGTCGTATTTGAGGTGATAGTAAAGATCCTTGAAGCTCGCGAACCCGCGCCGGCGGAGCGTCTCCTGTAACCGCCCCGCGACGAAATGCTTGGATTGGTCGTCGAGCCAGACGCCGCAGTGGTCGTACAGCATGTCTCGGAGGAGCTTGAAGACATCCGGCGGCAAAGTGATCTGCGGTTGTTCCGTCGTAATCACGCGTCGTCCCGCGCTCGCGCACTGCCCGTTACGAGGCCTGTTCCCACACCACGGCAAGTTGGTCGAGCGCAAAGTTGGCCGATTCGCGCACGAGTTGATCGGGATCCTGCTGGGCGACCTCGCGGAGACTCGGCGCCGCCGACACGGTGCGCACGCGACCAAGCGCGACGGCCGCCGCGGCCCGCACCCCCCAGTGCGCGTCGCTCAAAAGCAGCACCAGCCGCTCTCCCACGCCCGCGCCCCCAATCTCGCCCAGCGCCACCGTAGCCGCCTGCTTGACGTCGTGGTCGGCCGAGTCGAGCAGGGTGATGAGCGGCCCCGTGGCCTCCCGGACTCTGAGCTTCCCCAGCGCCTCGCAGACCGTGATCTGGATCATCCCGACCGCGTCATTGAGGATCGGCAACAGCGTCTGCGCGACGTCGGGACCGCCTCGTTCGCCCAGGATCCGGATGACCTCCGCTCGGATCCACATGTCGGGATCGCGGAGCAGCGGACACAGCAGGGTCTGGACGGCGTCATCGGATCGTCGGGCGAGGATGCGCACCGTCTCAAGCCGGACGGCGGCGTCCTCGTCGCTCAAGGCGACGTGAACGAGGTCGGTCACGTCGCCCCCCAACGTGTCGAGCGCCGCCAGCGCCGTGCGTCGCACGGCCGGATTCGGATCCTTTAAATCCAGGATCAGCCGGCCCTTCGCTTCGCCGACCTTAAAGACGCCGAGCAGCGTGGCGGCGTGGCAGCGGAGCGACACCTTCGGACTTTCCAGGAGTTCCAACAGCCGTTTCACCAGCGCCGGCCCTTTGAGGCGCGTGAGCGCGGCGTACCCCGCCTCCTGAACGTTCGGATACGGATCCTCCAATAGATGGAGCAAAGGCCGAATGCCCATCTGGTCGCCCAGTTGCCCGAGCGCCACCGCCGCGGATTGCCGGACGTGCCCGTTGGGATCAGCGGCCAACGAGCCCAACGCGTGGACCGCCTTCCGATCGCCGATTTCGCCGAGCGCGCGGGCGATCCCTTCCCGCAACCCTTCGGGAACCTGCTGAACGATTTCGATCAGCTTCGGCACGCCTTCGCGCTGCGTGCGGACGAATGCCGCGACGATCTCCTCCTTGCACACGTCGTCGTACGCCGCGGCCAACGCCTCGATCGCCTGCGCGTCCCCCATCCATCCCAGAACGATGATCGCGTTCCGTTTCACGGGGACCTCGTCGCTGCGCAGACACTCCAACAGATATTGGCCGACCGTTTTTTCGTAAATTTCGCGAATGCGGCAGATGATCTTGGTCTTGGTATCCGGCGGCATTCGGTGGTGCAGATCGATCAGCGCGCGAACCGCGGTGTGCCGCACCTTGGTTGACCCCATCCGTAGAGCCTGAACGAGCGGGTTGAGCGCGCGAAGATCGCCGATGCGCCCCAACGCCTCCAGCACCGCGCGCTCCAGGGTTTTACGCCCCAGGCACGCGATCAACGGTTCCACCGCCCGACCGTCGCCCAGTTCCTGGAGCGCCTTGACCGCGGAGAACTGCAGCAAGGGTCGATCCTGCCGCACCATGGCGATGAGCGGATCGACCGCGCGAAGATCGCGCAGTTTCCCCAAGGCCTCGATCGCCGCCATCGCCACGTTTTCATCGTGTTGACTCAGCAACCGCATCAAAGCCGGGGTCGCCCGTCGGTCACCGATCTCGCCCAAGATATCGACGATAAACTTTTGAAGGTCCGGATCCGCCGAACCCAGCGAGGAAAGGAGCGAAAGCACGGCGTTCGCCCCGAAGCGGACCAAGACCTCCGCCGCCGAATTGCGGAGCGCGGCATTGTCGGCCGATCTGAGCCCGTCGATCACACCGTTCACCGTGTCGCTTCGGGGCCCGAGCGCCACCACGGCATCCACGGCGCTCTTCCGAACCCGCCACTCCGAATCGCCCAACGCATCGAACAGCGACCGGAACGCGCCCATCCCCTCCCGGCTCCACTCCGCGACCGCGAGCACCCTTTGCTCGACGGTCCGGTCCCCCACTCGCTTCAATCCCACGTCGGATGGCTCGTTTGATTCCTGCATCATGGCACTGCCTTCCGTTTAGGCCGCAGCTGCGTTGCTTCGTTGGAGCAGTTGCTTGCGGGTCGCCACAAACTGCTCCAACGTCTGTTGGAAATAGTCCGCGTTTCGAGGCAGGTCGGCGGGTTTGCGCTCTTCGTAGAGGCGCCGCCCCTCCTCGATCTCCTGACGCAACACCTCAAAGAACGCCCCGGTCAGTACGCCCTCATCCACCTTCTTGACGTTGTAGAGTGCGATGTCCGAGACGATGATGCGCGCGAGGCGGAGGGCGGCCTCTTGACCTGGATCGGCAGTCTTTGCGACGGGTGCGGCGACCGGCCGGGGCTGGGCGGCCACCTTCGGATCCGGATCGGGCGGTCGTGCCGCCCCGGGGGCCGGCGGCAAGATGGATGCGACGGGGGCGCGCTCCTCCCGGACCGGAGGCGGCCCGGCGGGTTCCGGTGCCGGGGCGGCCGACGGCACGGTCTGCGTCGGCGTCTCCGCACGGCACAGGGCCGCCGCCTTGCCCACCAATTCGCCCTCGATCTGGTGCCGCTCGATAAAGTCGTCGGCACCAAAGAGATTTCCCGGTTGTCGACGGTAGCGCGCTTTGTTGTGGATGGCCGCCACAAGGATGATCTTAATCGCGGCGCCCGCGGAACCGCCGCGGATCGCTTCGCAAACCTGGTGCCCCACCATGTCCGTCAAGCCGACATCGACGACCGCGAGCATCGGCCGCTGCTGATTGACCTGTTCGACGGCCTCACGACCACTGGTCGCTTCGATCACCGTGTATCCGGCTCCGTTGAGCAGGTCCCGGATGACCTCCCGCGTCGCTTCCCCTTCCACTGCGACGACCACACGGCCCTGCCCCCCCGACCCCGGGGACGGCGACACGGACGCGGCCGCCGGAACGGTGAACGGCTGAAGCGCCACACGAAGACCGACTCCGCACCCCGGGCAGACCACGACGGCTTGATCGGCGAGCGACGCCAACCCGTATGCCACGCCTGTTCCGCATTTGACGCACACGATGTTCATCGGCTCTCCTTGGTCAATTTAAAGCGCGAGACATTCTCTTCCAGACGCGAAGCGAAGCGTCGCAGATCATCGACCGCCCGGGCCGTGCTGTCCACCGCAATGCGGTTGTCTTGACCAATCTTCCCGATCTCCCGGACGGCCTCTACGATCGCTTCGCTTTCGGCGCGACGCTGGCGGACGAATTCCAGCACGTCCTTGACCCTCCGGTTCGCGAGTTCGATCATCTCGCCGACCTGTCGATTCCCCTTGGCGTGCTCGGCCGTCGCCCGGCTGACCCGCTGGGTCATCAACTGCATCTCCTCGCTGATCCGCTCGACCTCTTCCAACATGCCTGCCTGGGAATGGGCCGCGTCGACAATGCGTTGAATTTTGTCGTTCACGTTGCGCATCTCGGCGTTCACCCGCTGGACGCCGGTGGTTTGCTGGTCCGTCTCCTGAGCGATCTGCATGATGCGCTGCGTCGACTCTCGGGCGCTCTCCAGAATTTTCTCCAACGCGCCTTTGGCCGCTCCAGACAACCTCACGCCTTCCTCCACGCGCGCCGCGCCTCCCTGGATCGCACGCACCGCGCTGGCCCCCTCGACCTGAAGCGCCGCAATGATGTCGTGAATCTCCTTGGTCGACGTGGCCGTCCGCTCTGCCAACTCCTTGATCTCGCCGGCCACCACCGCGAATCCCTTCCCGTGCTCGCCCGCCTGCGCCGCGATGATCGCGGCATTCAACGCGAGCAGGTTCGTCTGCTCCGCCACCTCATCGATCACCACCAGGATCTTGCCGATGGCCTCGGTTTTCTTCTGAAGCCGCCGGATGACCTCGGACACCTCCTCAGAATACGTCTTGATTCGGTTGATGCCCTCGATGGTCTGGTTCACGCAGTCCTGGCCACTCTGGGCGTTTTCACTCACGCGGTGCGACAGGGTCACGGTCTCATGGAGGTTGTTGCGGATCTGCGTGGTCGATTGTTCGATCGACGTGGCCGACCGGGCCGTCTCGTTCGCGGCCTGCGAGAGCCCTGCCACCGTGGCATCGACCTGACGGATGGACTCTGCCACCCGAGAGATCCCCCTCTTGGTCTCCACCGCCGAGGCAGACAGCGAGGCCGTTTCGCGCGCGATCTCGTCGGTGGAGGATGCCATCTGGATCGTGGCGGCGGTGCTGTCATGAATCATCGTCGACAACCCGTCCATGCCGATCCCCAATTCCTTCAGGGCATCATTCAGCCCAATCATCGACCGGGCGGCGGCCTCCACTCCGGTCGTCTGACGGGCCTCGCCCTGCTGGATAACTGCCGCGTTGTCGGCCAGGGCGTGTCCGGTTGCCGCGACGTGACGGCTGACCTCCGACACCTCGCCGATGATCACCTCAAGCTTCTCCACGAAGCGATTGAACCCGCCGGCCAGCTCACCGATCTCGTCGTGGGATGTGATCTCCAACCGACTGGTGAGGTCGCCTTCCCCCTCCCCGACATCTTTGATCCGCTCCACCACCCGATGGAGCGGGGTCAGGACGCCGCGGTTGAGCGACACCCGCAGGAAGAGCCCAACGACCGCAATCGTGCCGAACGCGCCCCAGAACAACTGACTGCGGTTCTCGCGCACCTCGCCCCGCATGCGATCCGTGGTGGACGAGATCATGAGCACGCCGCGCAGCTCGTGGTCGGCCCCGTGGCAGAGGTAGCACCGCTGGAAGTTCGGCAACGGGTGAAGATAGGTCAGCACTTCTTGGTCCCCGATGCGCTCGAGATAGAATTCGTCCTTCGCCGTCTTCGGCTCCGCCAGAATGCGCCTGAACGCCGCCCGGAACTCGTGGGTGTCGAGTCCCTCCCCGCGGTTCGGCACGACGTTCGGGTGATCCACCACCCACTCCGGTCTGATCGGCACGCGGGTCTTGACCTCCTCGATCGTTTTGAGGTCCTGAAACCCGAGTTCGGTTCCTTGGCCGTCCTTCCCGCGCACCACTTGCAACCGCACCACACCCGGCAGCTCCCGGAGGTCCTCGATCAGATGCCGGGCCATGTCGGCTCGAAACGCCACCATGTCTTTATCCAGACTGAGGTGAATCGACGCCGCGAGCAGCGCCGCCTTCTCCCGCTCGTGATCGATCAAATCCTGGCGCACCTTGGAGAGCAGGACGACAAAGATGACGGCGAACCCCACCCCGAGCGTCACGAGCACCGTCAGGACGACCTTGGAGGAGATTTGCGCTCTCAACCCTCGCCAGCCGCGCATCACACGATCCCCGAGAGCGCCGCGCGCTCATCCGCTGACAGCACGGCGTTCAGATCCACCAGCACCAGCAGATCGTCCTTGACGCGGCACACCCCGCGGCACATCCGATGGCTGGCCTCCGTCGCCTCCGGGATCTGGAAGCGGCCGCTGTCCAGTTCGAGCACATCGCGCACCTGGTCGACGATAAGACCAGCCACCGACTCCCCAAGGCCCACGATCAAGATATGGGTGGGACGGGCGCGGGTCGTCGCCGGAATGCCCAGTCGCTCGCGCAGATCGATCAACGGGATCACCAGACCGCGTAGGTCGATCACCCCTTCGAGAAACGCCGGCGCGTGCGGCACGGGAACGGAGGGCCGGTACAACACGATTTCCCGGATCCGGTCGATCGCGGCAACATAGTGCTGATCGGCAATCGCAAACCGAAGCACCTTGCACAGGGCGCCGGTCGGCCGCTCAACGCTCAGCATCAGGACACCTGAAACCGGTTGACCTCGGCGCGGAGAATTTCGGCCTGTTTCACGAGTCCGGCAACCACGTCGCTCATCTGCTGGGCCAGGACCGCGCTCTCCTTGGACACAATCTGGATCTCCTCGGCCGAATTCATGATGATCTCGCTTCCCTTGCTCTGCTCACGCACCGCAGCGGCGATGTGCTGCACGCGATCGGTGACGTGCCCCACCGCCTGGGTGATCTGCTTGCTGCCCTTGGCCTGCTCCTCGGTTGACAACCGGACCTGACGGGTCAGATCCCGCATGCGCTCGGCCGCCTCACGAATCTGTTCGGACCCTTTGCTCTGCTCCTGGGTCGCGCGCGCGATCTGCTCCACCATCTGGGTGATCTGCCGCATCGAATCCGTCACCTGGCGAATGCCCTTGACCTGCTCCACGGTCGCGAGCTCAATGCCGCGCGCCATGGTGCTGGACTCGGTGGAACTCTCCAGGATCTTCTTGAGCGCTGCGCCGGCCTCCAGCGCCATCGCCATGCCTTCCTCAACGCGGCTGTAGCCATCCTGGATCGACGCCACCGCATCCCGGGACTCCCCCTGGACCGCGCCGATCAACTGGGCAATCTCTTTGGTCGACACGGACGTCCGCTCCGCGAGGTTCTTGATTTCGTCTGCGACCACGGCAAAGCCCTTGCCCTGTTCACCGGCCTGCGCCGCCAGGATCGCCGCGTTGAGGGCCAGCAGATTGGTCTGCTTGGTCACCTCGTCGATCACGGTGAGGATTTTCCCGATCTGTTCGGAACGATTGCCAAGTTGATGAATGACATCGGTGGTCTTCTTCACCGTATCTCGAATCTTTTCCATGCTGGCAATCGTTTTGGTCACCGACATCATGCCGATTTCTGAGGCCTCGCCCGTGACCCGCTCGGCCAGTGCGGCGGATTGCTTGGCGTTTTGTTCCACCTCTTTCACCGACGCGTTGATCTCGGTCACCGCCGAGGCGGTCTCACCGGAAGCCGTCGACAACAGCACGACGTTGTTCGCCACTTGCTTAATCGACGCGGACATCTCGATGATCGCCGACGACGTGTCCTCGACCGATTTGGTGAGATCCGACGTATTCGTCGCCACCTCGCTGATCGCGGCGCTCATCTCCAGGATGGACGACGAGGTCGCCTCGGACGCCGAGGACAACACTTCGATCCCGTCGCTGACCTCCCGCAGCGAGGCATTCATCTCCACGATGGATGACGACGTCTTCTCCGTGGAAATGGACTGGGTATTCGCCCCGCTCGTCACCTTCTGGCTGTTTTGTGCGATCTGCTCGGACGCGGCGGTCACCGCGTTCGCGGCGTCCTGAATTTTACGGATCATGCCCTTCAGATTTGCGGCCATGCGGTTGAACGCGCCGCCGAGGACGCCGAGTTCATCGCGAGTGTTGACGTCGATGACCTGGGTGAAATCCCCGTCCGCGATCTTGGTCACAACCGCCACCATCTTTTCCAAAGGCGACATGCCGACTCGCACAAAGTAGGAAGCCACCGCGATGCCGACCGTCACGATCACGAGCGTGACCAACACGCTCCACAGCACAATGCTCCGGAGGTACGCCTTAAGCTCGCGCGTGGAGAGCCCCATCACCACGGTTCCGATGCGCGCCTTTTGCGCCCCGTCGCCAAGACCCGGGGAACCGGCGTCAAACATGACGGGTTCAACCACCGTCACCAGTGCCTCGCCACGTCGCGCGACATGTTCGACGAATCCCTCGGTAGCCTGAACCGCCTTACGGGCGATCGGATCTTCATCGGCCTTCCCCACGGAGGTCGAATCGCTGTGCGCCCACACGATGCCCCGGCTGTCGAGAATCTCGACGTACGCGACGTCGGTCTCCTTCATCAACCCCTTGATGTAACTCACCAGACTGGACGAATCGCCGATCGAGATCCCGTAGGTACTGTTATGCGCCAGGTTATTCGCGAGCGATACCCCGCGCTTCGTCAGCGCCTCCTCCAGGAAGCGATGGGTCCTCAGGATCGACGTGACAGTGAGCACCGTGGAGATGCTCAGCAGCAAGAGACTCGTGAGCACCACGAACTTGAATCGGAGCCCATAGCGGATCTGATGTGTCTCCATGCCGTTCTCTCCGTTCATCTGGCGGCTCATCCTCGTCAGACGATAGCCTGCGCCGCCGTAGGTGGTTCGATCGCGACCAGTCGCTCGAGATGCAGCACGCCGATCAGTCGTTGGCGATACCGCAAGGTCGCCGTCACAAACGCCGCCTCACGTTCACCAAGAGTGACGGGAGGCGGTTCCAACAATTCGGGATCTGCACTGAACACCTCGGTCACACGGTCGACGAGCAGGCCGAGCGGCCCACAGTCGAGCACGCACACGACCACCCGGGACTCAGACGTCGTCGAGTGGGGAGGCAACCCGAGCCGGCGACGGATATTAAAGATCGGAACGATCGTCCCCCGCAGCGAGATGAGCCCCAGAATATCCTGGGGACTACGCGGGATCGGGGTGATCTCCAGGGGTCTGATGATCTCTTTAACGGCACGGATCCACACACCGTATTCCTCCGAGCCCAAGCAAAACCCTAAGAATTCCTCGACCCGGTGACCCGCAGGGCTGGCGGGCGCCTCAGGAACCGAAGGGCCTGGCGCCTTCGGCGGCGGTATGGGTGCAGCGGGCAGCGCCGGCGTGTTCGGCTCTGGCGACGGCGCGGACGACGCGATCTGTGCGAGGGGGGCCGTGACGGGCATCGCGGGTTCCGGAGGAGACACGGACGTGGGCTCGGGGGAGGGCGCGAAGGCCGGCACGGCCGAGAGCACCGCCCTCCCCGGCTTGGCCGCCGGATGGCGGCGCGACATCGGCTTCCGGGAACGACTGCCGGGACGCCGATCCCGCGTCATGAAAATTCTCCCCGGATCTTCTCCGCCGCCCGGCTGACCAGAAACCCTTCGTCGGTCATGGCCTTGACGCGTTTCAGGACCCGGACATCCTGCTCCGAAAACCGTCGAAAAATCTTCATACCGTGGCGTTCGGACATGGGCTGCACGACACCGATCAGCACCCAATACTCCAGTTGTCGAGGTGACAGTCCGACTCGCTTACAGACCTCATTCGCACCATACAGAACCGCCGATCTCATCGCGCTCTCCCTCACATCCCACAGGGATGTGGGATGGCGCAGGACGGAAAAGCAAGTCCTATGCCCTTCCACATCATTCCCAAATGCGGCGAAACCGCATCAGAACGCGCGAGAGCCAACGGGGCTCGGCCCCGATGGGTAACCCACGGACGACACGCTGTCAAAAATTGTCGCGGACGCGGCGCCGACGTCACGGCAAACCATGCCGGGAGGGCGGTGCGCTCGAAATGGAGAGGAGGAACGGTTACGCGGCGAGTGGAACGGACGTCTTCTGCCCGATGGCCTCTTCGATCAGAGCGCCGACGTCGAGCACCAAGATCGTTTTGCGGTTGCCCAACTCGGTCGCGCCGGCAATACCGGGAATCCCTTGGAGCAATCTGCCGACCGACTTGATCACGATTTCCTGCTGGCCCTCGATCGCGTCAACAACCAAACCCAGTCGTTTCTCGGCAAGGCCGACGACGATGATGTAGAGCCGGTCGTCTGTGGCGTCCGGGGGCGGCACGCCGAACAGATCGCCGAGGCGGAGGAGCGCGAGCGTGTGATCCCGAAGCTGGATCACGTGACGCCGACCGACGATGACGACCTGCCGAGACTCCACCATCACGCTTTCCGAGACCGCGCTGATCGGGATGGCGTATGTCTGGGATCCCACGCGGACGATCAGGGCTTTGATGATCACCAGCGTGATGGGGAGCGTCAGCATGAAGCTGGTCCCCCGGCCGAGTTCGGTATGAACCTCCACCAAGCCGTTCAACTTCGCGATGTGCCGAGCCACCACGTCGAGACCGACACCCCGCCCCGAAATTTCAGTCACGGTTTCGGCCGTGCTGAACCCCGGCTGAAACAGAAAGTCGATGATCTCTTTCTGGGAATATTCTTTATCGGCAATCGCCAACTTCTTCACCAAGGCGATTTGATACACCTTGGCCAGATTGATCCCCGCCCCATCATCGGCCACGGTGATCACCACCGTGTTCCCCTTCTGGGCCGCGCTGAGGTGGATCGTCCCCCCATCCGACTTTCCCGCGCGGCGGCGGTCCTCTCGGGATTCGACGCCGTGGTCCAGGGCGTTACGAATGAGATGGAGCAAGGGGTCGGCGATGGCTTCGACCATCGACTTATCCAGCTTGGTTTCTTCGCCCGAGGTGATCACCTGGATGTCTTTCTCCAGGTCCCGCGAGATCTTCTTGATCGCTCGGATCGATCGATCGAACAGCTGGGCGACCGGAATCATCCGGATCTCGATCAATCCCTCTTGCAATCCGTACACGCGGTGTTCGAGGGCCTGTGCGGCCTTGTGCAATTCCACCGCGGTGCCGACAAATCCGCCAACCTGCATGAGATCCTTGGCGATCTGAGCAATGACCGACTTCGAAAGAACAAGCTCCCCCAACATATTCAGGAGGCTGTCGAGCTTGGCGATATCAACGCGGATGCTCTGGCTCAAACTCCTCGCCGACGCCGCGTCGGTCTCCTGCGCCGGAGCCGCCTTCGACGGCTCCGGCTCGTGACCGCCGATCGACACGAGCTCGACGGGATCGTCCGCCACGACCTGCGCGAGCCCTTCTCGGTCGCGTTTCGATCCCACCAACAGAGTGAATCCGATCCCGTCCTTTGAGGACATCCCGGAGAGAGGAAGGGTCGTGATCACCTCTCCAGCAGTCTGAAGCTTCGCCGTTAGCTTCGACAACGCCTTGTCGAAATCGTCGAACCGAAAATGGGCTCGGATCTCATACAAATAGTGCTTCGCCTTGATATTCTCCTGGAGGCGATGCCCTTCATACTCCGTCAGGACTTTGAGTATTTCGGGATCAATCCCTGTCTGGCGCTCCAGTGGGGACAACACCGGCTCCGCCGCCATCGCGTCGCGCAGACGCTGAACGATGGAAGCGGTTTCGACGCCCGCTTGGCCGGACGACGACGAGGCGATGAGTCGGCCCAGCGTTTCGACTCCATCCCCCAGAACATCGATCAGCGGCCTGCTCATCGACAACTTCCCCATTCTCACCCGGTCCATCACGTCCTCGAGCGAGTGGGACAGGTCGGCAACCGCCGCCAGCCCCATCACCCCGGACATGCCTTTCAAGGTGTGGGCGGCCCGAAATAACGCGTTCAAGGTTTCGGGGGCGACCGACGACGGATCTGGGGAACGCTCGATGAGTCGAAGGTTTTGGTGGAGTGTTTCGAGCAGTTCCTCCGACTCAGCAAGGAACTCGTGGAGCGTGTCGTCTTGTCGCCGCCCCGACATCTTCTCAGCCCTTGATGATCTGCCGGATGGTAGTCTTCAAGAAGTCCGGTTCGAAGGGTTTCTTGACGTAGGCCGAGGCGCCGAGATCGAGTCCCTTTCGGACGTCGTCCTCGCTGCCCTCGGTCGACACGATGATCAACGGGATCGACTGGTACTGGGGATGGTGTTTGACGAAGTGCACGATCTCGAGACCGTTGATATCCGGCATGTTGATATCGGTAACGATCAAATCGAACGGCTGCTGGGGTAACCGCTTGAGCGCCTCAAAGCCGTTGTGGGCTTCGACCGTCTCAAACCCCTCCATCTCCTCGATCGTCGAGACAATCAAGGCTCGCGTGGTTGACGAATCGTCAACGACCAACACCCGCTTCATCGCCACACCCCCAGACCGCTGCTTGAGTATAGCATACGCTCCCTCGGCTCCCGAGCGTGCGGGAGTGAATGAGTCTCGTCCTTCTCCCCAAGCGGCCTTGCCGGCCTCAGGATCCCCCGAGGCGCTGCTTCTGAAATTGCTGCTGCAACAGCGTCTTACTCAGGGCCGCGCCGGCCACGCGGAGAAAGGCTTCAAGACCGTCGGTCATCCCGATCGGATCCCGACCTGGGAGATTGTCTCCGTACAGCAACGCCACCACCCGATCGTTGCTGACCACCGGCGCCAGGAAACTCTCCGCAGGCCACTCGCCTCCAAGTTGGTCGATCACGTACCGGTTCCAGCCCGTGTCAGGCCACGCGCCCTTCAGGCATTGCCGCTTGTCCATCACGTCACGACACGACGATGCTTCCTTCAATGGCACCGCGGTCGAGCGAACCTGTTCGTCAGCCGAGCCCTCGGAGACGACCACCCCGAACTGGCCCCATCCCACCACGGTGTCGCCCCGCACGAGGAACATCACCGCACGATTCATCATCTCGCCGGCAAACCGGAGCATCATCAGAATCACGTCGTGACCCGATACCGGACCCGACAGTTCCTCGATCATCGCGGGAAGCAACGCCAAGTCTCTGCGGGAAGGCGACACGTCGTCGCGTGATCCCGCCGGCGCTCCGTCGTCCGGCATCAGGCCCGTTAAGGTTTCTTGGGGATCGAGTTGCGGAGGACTCATGGGCGTGGACTCGTCGACGGCCTCCGCCTGCGCGGATACCCCGTTGTGTTCGGCGAACGCCGAGTCGAGGCCGGTGGCGTGCTCGGCCTCATCCTCAAGCCTCGCCCCCTCCAGCAGTAAGAACTCGGTGCTGATACCCGATCGCATCACGATGCCCTCGTCGGCGAATTTCCCGAGGCTGAACTGAAAGGTGCCGATCGTCCACGTCAGCAAGTCGCGAACCACATCGACAATGTGGGTCTTCAACTCGCGCTCCAACGCGTCCTTGGCCATCGCGCCCATTTCAACCAAAACGGTGCCGACCGGTTTTTTCGACGAGTGGGCTTCTTGAAGGGTCAGAGCCTTTTCGAGATCGGCCCGCGAAATGAAACCCTTTTGCAGGAGCGTATACCCAAATCGACTTTTCGAGTCCGAACTGGCGTAGACGACATTGCCTCCGTTGAAGACAATACGCCCCATGCCGTCATTTTTGAGGATCGTCAGGACGCCCGAGCGCTTGCTCAGATTGATGATCTGAAAGATATCCGGTAATCCGAGGTCTTCGAGGCGGCCTTCAAGGCTCATGGCCCTGGCTGTACGGGATGCCCTGCTGCGGGGGAGATCTCCACCGCATCGAGCACTTCGTACCGATAGTCTTCGATGACGGGATTGGCCAGCAGTCGCCGGCACATGTCGTCCAACTGGCGTTCGGCCTCTGCGCGATCGGTGGTCCGCAAATCGATCTCGATGAGTTTTCCGATCCGGACGTCGCGCACCTCGCCGAAGCCGAGCACGGCCAGCGATCGCGCCACCGCGTTACCCTGGGGGTCAAGAATCCCGTTCCGATAGGTCACGTACACTCGAGCCTTCACCAGCACTCCTCCACACGGTCATGCGTTCGATCAGCCGCGGACGAAGGGTGCTCTGTCTCGGCACAGAACGCTGTTAATACTAACGCACATCCGATGAACCGGCAAGACATTGAAGCTTCCTGCAGCACACTGCAGGGGATCTTCGAAGTGTAAGGAGAGGACGTATCATGTCTATTCGCTCGCTTCCCCCCGCAGCAATCTGCTGAGAATACGCTCGCTAAACACTTTCGGGCTCCGGGAAAACCGGCCCGCTAGCTCGCAGCCGACCCGAAGACGCGTCGGTATAATTCGCCGGTATGCTTGAGATAGTAGGCAGGGTCGAAGCACGCCGCCAGCACGCCGGCGTCCAGCTTCGACGAGACGGTCGGGTCGTTCCGAAGGAGGTCGACGAAGCGCCCCTCCCCCTTCCACGCCCGCATCGCGATCTCCTGCACCACCGCGTACGCTTCGTCCCGCCCCATGCCGCGCTGCACCAACTCCAGCAGGACGCGCTGGGAAAACACCAGGCCTCCTGTCTGGTCGAGGTTCTTCCGCATGCGGTCCGGATAGATCTGGAGGCGTTCGAGCAGCGTCGTGAACCGCTGGAGCATGTAATCGAGCAGGACCGTCGTATCCGGCAGGATGATCCGCTCCACCGACGAATGCGAGATATCGCGCTCGTGCCACAGCGCGACGTTGTCGAACGCCGCCTGCACGTTCGCCTTCACGACGCGAGCCAGCCCCGACACGTTCTCCGAGCCGACCGGGTTGCGCTTGTGCGGCATGCTGGACGACCCTTTCTGCCCCGCCGCGAACAATTCCTCCACCTCCAACACCTCGGTGCGCTGGAGATGGCGGATCTCCACCGCAAACTTGTCCAGACTCGCGGCAATCAATCCCAGCGCCGCCATGTAGGCAGCATGGCGGTCACGCTGAACGATCTGGTTGGAAATCGGGTCCGGCCTCAAACCCAGATCCGCGCACACGCGCGCCTCGATCGACGGCGGCAAGTGCGCGAACGTCCCCATGCTCCCCGAGAGCTTGCCGACGCCGACCTCTTCTTCCGCCTGATCCAATCGACGGCGATGGCGGCCGACCTCCTCATACCAGATCGCCATCTTGATCCCGAACGTGATCGGCTCCCCGTGCACGCCGTGCGACCGCCCGATCATCACCGACTCGCGATGACGGTGCGCGAGGTCGCGGAGCACCCCGTGCAGGCGCCCCAGATCCTCGCGGAGAATGGCCGTGGCCTCCTTCAGCACGACGGCGAGCGCGGTGTCGAGGACGTCGGAGGACGTCATCCCTTCGTGAAGGTACCGCCCTTCCGGCCCCACGGTCTCGGCTACCGCGCTGACGAACGCCAGGACGTCGTGCTGCGTGGTCCGTTCCAGTTCCTCGATTCGGTCAAAGTCGATCCGGGCGCGTGCGCGGATGACATCCACCGCCGCCCGTGGGATCAGACCCTCAGCGGCCATCGCGTCGCACGCGAGGAGTTCGACCCGCAGCCAGGTCTCATACTTGTGCCGGGGCGTCCAGAGCGCCCGCATCGCCGGAAGACTATATCGATCAATCATCAGCCACCCCGAGTCAGACCCCCATTTCGCGCAACCGCCGATCGAGCTGCTGGGGGTGGGCGCCCTTGGGCACGACGAACACAACGTCGATGCCGGGCTCCTGGGCCCCGTTGTACCAGGCCTTCATAAACGTCCTCGCCGCGATCGCCGCGTCGAGCCCGCGCGCATGCGCGCCCAGCACCTCCACCGCCGCCGCGCCGACGCGGAGCGCCCCCAGCAAGGGCAGGAGCGCCTCGGCGACCTGGTGAATCGTCAAATAGCCATACGCCGCCGATTTGCCGAGACCGACGCACAGGATCCGTGGCGTCGAAAATGTGGGGAGCGCCACGAGCGTGGCTTCTTTCAGCCGTCCGGTGACCCGTCGACCGACGATCAGTTTCGACAGGATACCGCCCGCGAGCCAGTCGATCTGCCCCGCAAACCCCTGGAGCGGCCGGGCGTCCTCGAAAAATCCCGTCACCAAGATATCGGCGTGAACCCGCGCGAGCGGTTCACGGACGAACGTCACTCGCATGAGCTTGGTCGGGCGCGTCCCGCCTCGACTGCAGAGCGGGCTCCGTTTTGAGGATGTCGTCCAGCACACCGTTCACGAACCGGCCCGACTCCTCGCTGCCGTACTTTTTCGCGATGTCGATCGCTTCGTTCAGCGCGACGCGCGGGGGCACGTCGGTGAGATAGAACAGCTCGTACACCGCCAGTCGCAGCACGTTGCGATCGACCGCCGCCATCCGTTCCAGCGACCAATGGTGGGCGTGTCGCTCGAGGATCCGGTCGACGTCCGCCGCGCGGGTTCCCACCCCGCGGACCAGGGCTTCTGCAAACGCGCGGACGTCGGGCGACGCATTCCGCTGCGCCCAGAACGCCTCGAAGCGCGTCGGGGAAACCTCCTCCCGCCGGGCCCGCTCCCCCACGTCGGCCTGAAACAGCAGTTGAAGGGCGTATTCGCGCCCCTTGCGACGAAATCCCATCGGTCATTCCCCGTCGGCCCGCAATCGACGAATCAGCGTCGCCATCTCGATCGCGGTCTCCGCCGCCTCCGCGCCTCGATTCAATCCTCTCGCCTCCGCCCGGGCCTCCGCCTGCTCAACGGTGTCGGTGGTCAACACGCCGAAAATCACCGGCCGCTCCATTTGCAGGCCGACGTCCACGATACCCCTGGCGGCCGCCTGAGCGATGTAGTCGAAATGAGGCGTGTCGCCGCGGATGATCGCCCCCAGGCAAATCACCGCGTCGCACCGCGCTGAGCCACACAGGAGCTTGGCGGCCAGGGGCAGCTCGAACGCGCCCGGCACGCGGACGATCACCAAGTGGCGGCGCTCGACGCCCGCCGCGCGCAGCACGTCGACGGCCGCCTTCAACAAGCGGTCGGTGATCCCCTCGTTGAATCGGCTGACAGCGATTCCGAAACGCAATCCACGAGCGTCCCGGCCTCCCTCCACCGCGCCCGGCGGGCCGCCCCGCACCCTTGCCGGCGGGCGCCGCCCGGTCATACCTTGTTCAGCATGTGGCCGAGCTTCTGCTTTTTCGTCCGCAGATACTCTCGATTGCCCTCGTGCGGGTGCGTCTCGATCGGCACCCGCTCGGCAACCGTCAGGCCGTAGCCTTCGAGCCCGACGACCTTGCGCGGATTGTTCGTCATGAGGCGGATGCGCCGGACGCCCAGATCCACCAGAATCTGCGCGCCGATCCCGTAGTCCCGCAGATCGGGCTCGAATCCCAGCGCGAGATTGGCTTCCACGGTATCCTTGCCATGATCCTGGAGGGCGTAGGCTTTGATCTTGTTGGCCAGCCCGATGCCGCGTCCCTCCTGGTTCAGGTACAGCAACACCCCACACCCTTCTTCCTGAATCCGCGCCATCGCCGCGTGCAGTTGCTCTCCGCAGTCGCAGCGCATCGACCCGAACACGTCCCCGGTCACGCACCCGGAGTGCACGCGCACCAGCGTGCCCCCCTCGGCCCGCACGGCCCCTTTGACCAGCGCCACGTGTGTGCCGTGATCGATCGTGTTTTCGTACACCACCACGAGGAATTCCCCGTACCGTGTCGCTAACTCCGCCTCGGCGAGGCGCTTGACGAACGACTCCCGTTTCATCCGGTACTCGATGAGGTCTTTGATCGTCACGATCTTCAGCGCGTGCCGCCGGGCGAACGCCTTCAACTCGGGGACGCGCGCCATCGTCCCGTCGTCGTTCATGATCTCGCAGATCACGCCGGCCGGCATGAGCCCCGCCAGGCGCGCGAGATCGACCGACCCCTCGGTCTGCCCGGCGCGCTTGAGCACGCCGCCCGGTTGGGCGCGGATCGGGAACACGTGGCCGGGACGGGCCAGGTCCCCCGGCTTGGTGGCCGGATCGATGATCGCCCTGACGGTCGTCGCGCGGTCGGCCGCCGAGATACCCGTCGCCACCCCGGCGACGGCATCCACCGACACCGTGAACGCAGTACCGAACGAGGCGGTGTTTTCGTAGGCCATCGGTCCCAGGTGCAACGCGTCCGCGCGTTCGGGAGTGAGCGTCGCGCAGATGAGCCCGCGCGCGTGGCGGGCCATGAAATTGATCGCGTCCGGCGTCACCTTCTCGGCGGCGAGGACCAGATCGCCCTCGTTTTCGCGATCTTCGTCGTCGATCAGGATGACCATCCTGCCCGCCGCGATCTCGGCGACGGCGGATTCGATCGTGTCAAATTCCATCGATTTTTCCTAGAGTTTGGCTTAGATTGCTATCATAGGAGAACCAGGATCGCTTTGTCAATTCGCACCAGGAACATCCCTGGGGGCTCGCCCCTGGTCCCCACGAAGCGCGCTCAGACGCTCCCTGGCCTTCCGAATGTGGGGAGCGGTCCCCTGTTGGCCCGGCGCCAGTTCGAGAAACCGCTCGTACGCGATGATGGCTTCCCGGCGATACCCGGCCCCATGCAGAATGAGTCCGAGATTGAAATACGGCATGGCGAACCCCGGGGTGGTGCGAATCGCCGTTTGAAACGCCTTGGTCGCACGGTCAAGGTCACCTCGGGAACGATAGATGACGCCAAGGTTGTTGTGCAGCATGCCGTTGTTCGGAAACCGTTCCAGGGCGCGTTGATACACCTCCGCCGCAGCGTCCAGGTCGCCCCGGGCTTGATGGGTCCTGCCCACGTTGATGTACGCCGCCTGGTTCCCGGGTGCCTTGTTCAAGACGTCGGTCCAGAGCGTCAAATCATCGCGCCACACCGGATTGCGCTGCACGACCGCGACGGCCATCGCGGTGAACAATCCGACGAGAAGGCCGCGCCGAAGCCACATGGCCCCCGACATGACGACGGGGCCTGATCGTTCGGCCGGGACGCCTTCCCCGACGGCTCGTCCATCCGCCTCCCACCACCACGCCATGACCGGACCGGCCAGCATCGCGAGCGCAACCGCCGACAGGTACCCCCGGTTCTCCTGGTAGAGCGCGAGAGGCGTGATCATGGGCAGCGCCACAAGCGGGAGAAGCCCGACCGGAAACCACCACGCCGCAAACGCCGCGAGCGGCGCCCTTCGCCGCAGCGCGGCGCTCGCGACGAGCAGCGTGGCCAGCAGGCCGCACGCCAAGAGCGCGTCAGCATTGATGACTCGGGTCGGCCCGAACGCATGGGACAACGACAGATTCACCGGCGCAAGCTGTCCGGCCAGGGTTTTCTCCACGATGGCGGCAAAGGTCATCATCACCACAAGAGGATCGCCGTATGCCGCCAGGAGCGTCGCCGCCCCCAGGAGCGTCCGCCGCAGGCCGAGAAACGCGAGCGTGAGGAGCGCGAACGCCGCGTGGGGCCGAAGCCAGCGAACCACATCTCGCCGCCCGCAGCGACGCACGATCACGTCGTATCCCACCAACAGCACGGGGACGACGACCGCCGCCTCCTTCGACAACAGCGCGGCCGCATACAACAGCGACGCCCAGGCCAGCATCCCCGGCCGCGGCGATCGGCGGTACCGGATGAACAGCACCACGGCCGCCAGAGCCGCCGCGCTGTACAGCACCGAGGACCGGGCGGTGATGTAATTGACCGCTTCGGTCTGAATGGGGTGGAGCGCGAACAACAGGCCGCCGAACAACGCCGCGAGACGCCTCCCCGTCAGGTTCCACACCAAGAGGATTACCAGACAAGCCGCGGCGAGATGAAGACCGATGTTGACGACGTGGTAGCCGGTGGGATCGGTCCGCCCCCAGGCGTAGTTGAGGACGTAGGTCGCCATCACCAGGGGGCGATAGGAGGGCAACTCATCCGCATTGCCCACCGTGACCGACACGAAGTGCGACGGGAGACGGTCGAGGCCATGCACCGCCGGGTTGGTCACGATCATCGAACGGTCGTCGTAGTGGAACCCGTTCGGCAACGAGTTCGCGTAGACCGCGACCGTCGACGCGATCAGCACAAGCCAAGCCCACCACGGCAGGGGAGGACGCCACGGCGCCGGCGGCGTCTCGACCGCCATGAAGTGCGCCGCCCACGGCCGCTTATTGGTGCCGTTTAACGCGCGCCCCGCGGCCGCGCTTAGCATGCCGGGCGGTACAGGGGGGACAATCGGCGAAGGCGTTCGATCGCGGGAGGGAGCAGTCGGAGAACCTCGCGAACGTCGTCCTCGGCGGTTTCGCGTCCGAGCGACAGCACGAGCGAGCCTTGGGCGCGCGACGCCTCGATCCCAAGCGCCGAGAGTACGTGGGAAGCCTTCGAGGACGCGGTGAAGTCGCTGCACGCCGAGCCGCTGGCGGCGGCGATCCCCGACTGGCCGAGGATCCGCACGAGGGCCTCGCCCTCGATCAGGTCAAAACACGCGCTCACGTGGCCGGGCAGGCGCCGTTCGGGGTGGCCGGTGAACAGCACGCCGTCGATCTCCGAGCAGCCCTTGGCCAGGAGGCGCTGGAGGACGAGCAGGGCGAGCGCCCACGCCGTGCCGTGCTCGCAAGCCAGCTCCGCCGCGCGCCCCATGCCGACGATCGCCGGCACGTTGTGGCCGCCCGCGCGGCGGCCCCCCTCCTGGACGCCTCCGAGCAGATCCGGGGCCAACCGGACCCCGCGTCGGACGTAGAGCGCGCCGACGCCGGGCGGACCGTAAAACTGGTTGGCCGCCAGACTGAGGGCGTCGACGCCGAGTTCATGGACGTCGAGGGGAACACGGCCGCCCGCGGCGACCGCGTCGGTGTGCACGAGCACGCCGCGCTCGCGCGCGATCCGCCCGATCCGGGCGATCGGCTGGATCGTCCCGATCTCGGGGTTCGCGAGCTGGATCGACACCAGGACCGTGTCGGGACGCAGCGCGGTCGCCACCGCGTCGGGATCAACGAACCCATGGCGGTCGACCGGCACCAGCGTCAGCGTCGCGCCATTCTCTTCCAGCCGCCGGGCCGGCGCGAGAACCGACGGATGCTCGATCCGCGAGATCACCACGTGGGCTCCCCGGCGGCGCAGCGGCGTTGTGAGCCCCCTCAGCGCCAGATGGTTCGCCTCGGTCCCGCTCCCCGTGAACGTGATCTCGCGCGCCTCGGCGTGAATCAGCCGGGCCACCTGTTCCCGCGCCCGCTCGACCGCCTCCCGCGGCCGCTCGCCCCATCGGTGGAGCGACAGGGGATTCCCGAACTCGTCGGACAGCCAGGGCAGCATGGCGGCGACCACGTCGGGATGAGGCTTGGTCGCGGCAATGTGATCCATGTAAATCGACCGCATGGCGAGGGATTCTACCACGCGCCACACGGCGCCGCCACACGGCGCGCGACGCCCGCCCGATCGGAATCCGCCCCGCGCGCGTTGACTCGCCCCTCCCCGGGTGATAGCATCCGGCGGTGACCGACGGTCCTCGGAAACTCGGCCTGTTGCTCTCCACCGGCCCCGAGCACGCCAACCTCGACACCGTGACCCGGCTCTCCCAGGCCGCGCTGCGGCGGGGAGACGACGTGTACCTCTACCTGATCGACGAGGGCACGCGCTGCCTCGACACGCCCCAGATCTCGGCGTTGCCGCCGCGCGGCGCCAAACTGTTCGTCTGCGCGTTCGGCGCGCAGCAGATGGGCGTGCCGATCGATGCGCGCGCGACCTTCTGCGGTCTGGTCATCCTCTCCGACATCGTGAGCGGGTGCGACCGGTTCCTCGCCTTCAACTGATGGCCGCGCACCACATCCTCGTCCTCGTGACCGGCGATCCGATGAAGAGCGCCCGCCCCGGCGAGGCCATTCGCATGGCGCTCGGCCTGGGCAGCGGCGCGCACACGGTCTCGGTCGTCCTGCGGGGCGCCGCGGCAACTCTCCTCTTCCCCGAAGCTGACGAGTCGGCCTGCGCGGACGAGGTGGAGAAGTATCTGCCGTTGCTGGCCGAGGCCCTCGACCCGGGGTTCTACGTGGAGCGGTCCGCGCTCGCGGGACGCGATCCCGCGGCGAGCGACTATCGCCTCATTCCCGTCGACCCGCCGGACATCGCCGCGTTGGCGGCGCGCGCCGACCGGTTCGTGATCTTCTGACGGAATCCCATGCGCACCGTGCTCCACCTCGTGAAATCGGCCGGAACCGGCCATCCCTGGGATCTCATCTCCCAGCCGGCCCTGCGCGACGAGCGCGCGTCGGTCGTGCTCATCCAGGACGCGGTGACGGCCAATCCAGCGCTCCCCGTTCCCACGTTCGCGCTCGCCGCCGACGCCGCACGGCGCGGGGTCAGTCCCTCCTGCCCCCTGATCGACGACGAGCGGCTGCTGGACCTGATCTGGGAAGCCGAGACCGTGGTGGTGTGGTAGGACGCGTCAGCCGCACGAGGGCACGGCGGACATCGCTGGGGCCGAGAAGCGGTAGCGGATCGACGCCGTTTCGACTGTGTAGGGCGGCACGTTTCTGAGCCGGAAGCGGGCCTCGACCAGCACCGGCAAGCGGCGCTCCGCCGTCGGGAACACGCGCTCGCCGCACCCGTTGACGAGCGCGAGAACGGGCTCCGGCCGATTCACGAAGAACACCAACCCCCCGTCGCCGACGTCCACGAGCACCGGCTCGCCGTGGGTGACGGCCCCTTGCGCGACCGCGTAGGGGTCGGCCTTCGCAGCTGAGCCGATCGCGAGGAGCACGCCGGCCCTGGTCGGCCCCGGTGCGCGGGCCACGGACCGCATCGCGACCCCCGCGGCGACCCCAATGAGTCCGCCGAGCACCACAACACCCAAGAGGCGGCGCAGGCCGCGGTTCACGATCACGCGGTAGATGTATACGAACGCGAGCCCAAAGTCCAGACCTTTATCGAGTTGCAGGACGGCGTCAAGACAATCGAGGGAGGGAACGGGGGTATTGGGAAGTCCGGGGGTACGAGTGGTACGCGGGAATCTAACGGCATCGTTCCCCGGCGCCCGCCGGTGGAAACCGGCGGGCGCCGGGCGAACAACAGGACGACACGAACAAAACCTACTTCTTCATCGTCCCCATGGGTTCATCCTTTTGCATCGTCCCCATGTGGTCATCCTTTGCACCAGAGGCCGCCTTCGTCTCTTTGATCCAGTTCGCGTGACCACTCGACGTCACATCCGCAGTCACTTGGGCCCCAATCTTGATCTCACCTTCCTTCTTGGTGCCCTTGGGGTCAATATGGACCGTTTTCGCCGTGCCGTCCGCCTGTTTGATCGTCACCATCTCACCTTCCACCTTGGTGACTTCACCGGCTACGTTCCCCGCGTCGGCCCCGGCAAGCGCCGCGCCCACCCAGATCAATGAGACAGCCACCACCATCATAACGAGTTTCTTCATCGCAATTCACCCCCCTCCTCATCCGTGAGTTAACGGGCGGTATCCTACTCCGGCGCCGACCGAAATGCAAGGCGGACCGCCCGCTCGGATGGTCGCTACAGGAGACGGGAGGACAGCCGCCGATATTCATCGGCGGGCAGGAGGACGAACGCCTCGGCGTAACCGCGGCCGCGGAGATGGATCATGGAGCGATAGGCGTGCAGCCCGAGGATGCAGCGGCCGAAGTCGATCGACGACATCTGGCTCGCGAACTGATCGAGCGCGCGGCGCTTGACGTCGATCACCCCGGTGATGTCGACCAGACAGTTGGGCGCGATCGGCGTCCACACCTCGAACCCGCAGCACATCGGCGGGTCAAGGCCGCGCGTCGCGGCGAGGGCCGACAGAAAGATCCGATTGGTCGCCCGGTGGTCGGGGTGATGGTCGGTCGGAAACGGCAGATACACCAGATCGGGGCGCACCTCCTCCAAGAGTTCCCGCACCTGCCGCCGCGTCTTGGGCGACACGACCAATTCCTGATCCCGGTTCCCCAGGAAGCGCAGGTCGCGGACGCCCAACACCGCCGCGGACCGCCGCGCCTCGTCGCAGCGAACGGCCGCGAGGCGCTCTTCCCGGCGCTCGCGTTCGTCGGCCGGCAGATCGAGGGCGTTCAGCGCGGGGTCGCCCTTCCGTCCGTCAGTCAGGTACGCGACCGTGACCGATTCCCCGGCGAGGACGTGGCGGTGCAGGCTGCCGCCGCAGCCCAGCGCCTCGTCGTCCATGTGGGGCGCGAGCACCAGGATTCGGGAACCGGGAGGACGATCCAGGGGCGGGGGGACGAGCAACGTTTCGGTCCACAGGGATGGGGACCGGGACTCGCCAACAGCGTCCGCCCTTCTGATCGCCCGCTTCGCCGTCGTATGGACCCGCCCCCGTGATGACCGCATGCCCTCCCCCCTCGACTCGTTCCTAGGAGCCTGTCCACGAATGGCCATCTGCGGTGTTGCCGCTGTGCTTCCGGTACTCGCGTACGACCCAGTACGCTCCGCTCCGGTGCTCGTGGCGCCTTGCATCTGACCATTCCTGAACAGGCTCAACCGCCTGAATACTTGGACAGGCTCTTAGTATAGACGATGACTCGTTTGGTTTACCCAGTCGGAGGCGATATGGTACAGTGCGAATTGGAGGTCGGCGTCATGGGTGGGACAAATCCCTACATTGAAAAACCGCGGGTCGCGCTTCCGCAAAAGCCCTACAAGATCACGTTCATCAACCGGGGCAAGACCGTCGAGGTCGATCCGACCAAGATCCCATACGGCCCCACGGGCCAGCCGGGCAGCATCCTGGACATCGCGCTCGGCGCGGGCGTCGATCTCGAACACGTGTGCGGTGGGGTGTGCGCGTGCTCGACCTGCCACGTCATCGTCAAGGAGGGGCTGGCCTCGTGCAACGAGGCGACCGACGACGAGCTCGATCAGCTCGACGAGGCGCCCGCGACCACGCTCCAGTCGCGCCTGGGATGCCAGTGCGTGCCCAACGGCACGATGGACGTGGTCGTCGAGATTCCTGACTGGAATAAAAACCTCGTCAAAGAGGGCCACTAAACCAACACCCCTTTATCCAACCGATGGACCACCTCGGCGCGGGCGGCGGCGCGGGGGTCGTGCGTGACCATGACGATCGTCTTGTGAAACTCCGCGTGGAGCCGCCCCAACAGGGCTAAAATTTCCTCCGCGGACTGCGCGTCCAGGTCGCCGGTCGGCTCGTCGGCGACGATCAGCGTCGGATCCGTGACGATCGCCCGCGCGATCGCCACCCGCTGCTCCTGCCCCCCCGACAGTTGTCGCGGATAATGATCGGCGCGGTCGGCGAGTCCCACGACCGCCAGCGCGGTCTGCGCATGCTCGCGCCGCTCCCGTTTTGACAATCTCGTCAGCGTCAGCGGCAGCTCCACGTTTTCCAGCGCGGTCAGCACGGGGATGAGATGGTAGAGCTGGAAGACGAACCCCACGTGGCGGGCGCGCCACGCCGTGAGCGCATTCTCGGTAAGCGCCGCGATGTCGGTGCCGTCCACCACCACCCGTCCGGCGGTCGGCCGGTCGATCCCGGCAATCAGGTTGAGCAGCGTCGTCTTGCCCGAGCCCGACGGCCCCATGAGCGCGAAAAACGCGCCGCGCGGCACCTGGAGGTTGATCCCGTCCAGAACCTTAATCTCAAACCCGCCGCGATGAAACGTCTTCCTGACCCCCTCCACCGAAATCAACGCGCCCATGCCATCTCCTCACGCCTGTTTGGCTTCCTTGTATACCTTTTTGATCATGGTCCGGGTGATCCACTCCTTGGCGTCGACTCCCTGCTCGTCGTAAATTTCCTCCCCCACGATCCGCACCCGATCGGCCAGAGCGCCCTGCCCCGCCGCGGTCGAGTGCCCCTTCCCGAGCAAGAGCGTCATAAAGCGCTCGCGCTGCGCGGGGGGGAGCGATTGGTGCAAACCCTCCAGATAATGATAGTCCTCGCGGGTAATGAACATCACGTCACCTCCGGGTCACGCCGGGCTAAGAGTGTGTCCGAGCATTTGGGTGTCGGAGCCTGTTCAGGAATGCGTCAGATGCAAGGCGGAGCGAGGAATCCCCCCGGAGCGTACTGGGTCGTACGTGAGGAGGGATTCCGAAGCGACAACGCCGCAGATGACCATTCATGGACAGGCTCCTAGAGGTCGACGGCCAGACCCAGCCTCAGGAACAGACAGCGAAACGCCGCCACCTCACGCCCCAGGCTCTCGCGCACGGCGCGCGTGTACACCTCCGCCTGCCGCCGATAACGCTCCGCGGCGGCCGCCGCCTCATCGCGCCCCACCGCGTCCGATTTGTAGTCGGCCACGTAGAGACGGCCGTCGCGCTCGTAGACCAGATCGATCACCCCCTCCATAATCGCATCTTCCCACGGCATGATCAACGGCACCTCGCGGCCGAGGATCGTCGCGGTCGCCAGCTCGCGGGAGACGGGGGACGCGAAGAACGGCGCGAGAATGGCGCGCAGATCGGCCGCCTCTTCCACCCCGTCCGACTCGGCCTGCACCGTGAGCACCCGATCCAGCGCCTCGGGCCAGGCCGCCACGTCGGCCGCGAAATCCCACTGCTGGAGGACGCGGTGCGCGAGCGTGCCGAGCCGCCGCGCCCGGTCGCCGCCGTTCTGCACGCGAGGAGAGGCCGCGCGCTTCGGCCCGGCCGCCGCGTCACCAGACGCGAGCGCCGTGGGGGTGAGGAACCGCGGCGCGCGCCGGATGTGTGCCGCCCGTTCCCGCCGCGCGCGCCACCCCGCCAGGTACGCCTCGCGGTCCGGCCACTGAAGTCTCTCGCCCGGCACACTCCGCGCGGGTTCCTCCCCGGCCTCCGCCTCAACGACGTGCCACTCGAACGCACGAGCCGCGGCTGATCCCTCCTCCGGACGTTCGCCCCATGCGACGCCGAGCGCATCGGCGATGAGCGCCGCGGGGCCGTCACGCGGCGCGCGCGCCGTCGCAGCTCCGGAGATGACCAGCAGGTCGCGGGCGCGCGTCATGCCGACGTACAGGACGCGCTTGGCCTCCTCCGCCTCGCGCGCGGCCAGTCGCTCGCCGAGATACACGGCGGACAGCGACGTCGTATCACCCACCCGGAGCCCCACCGTTCCGCTGGACCAGTGCCGGAGCACGGCGGGGCCGTTTCGGTGATTGGATCCCGCGTGGGCGCCGGCCAGCACGACGACCGGGAACTCGAGCCCTTTGGCCTTGTGGACGCTCAAGACCTTCACGGCGTTCACCGCCTCGTCCACGAGCGGGCTGTCCCCCTCCTCGACCTCGTCGCGGACCCGCCGATCGAGGCGGTCGACGAGCCCAGAAAACGAGAGTCCCTCGGCCGCGAGCATCTCGGCGATCCGGGCGAGCTTTCCCACGTTGGCCGCGGCCTGATCGCCATGCGGTCCGGAGGCGGCGACCGCTTCGATCGGCAGTCGCTCGAAGATCTCGGCGACGGCCTCGTCGACCGGTCGCTCCTGGATCTCGCGCGACAACGCCGACAGCTCCCGGTACAGCGCGACCGGCGCCCCTGGCACCGGCGGTCGCCCGGTCTCGATCACCCGGTAATCCAGCCACCCCACGCCACTCAGCTCGTACAACTCGCGGTCGGTCATCCCGCCCAGCGGCGAGCGCAGGACCCCGACGAGCGCGACCCGGTCGTGGGGCGACGCGAGCGCGCGCAGGACGTTGATGGCATTGACGACCTCCTGCGCGGCGAAGAACCGCCGCTCGCCCTCCACGACGTACGGAATGTCTCGACGCCGCAACGCCTCGAGGTACACGTGGACTCCGGTGAGCGCGCGCAGCAGGATCGCCGCATCCCCCGGCGCGGCCGGATGAGTCCGCCCGTCCCGCCCGCGGACCTCGACCCGCCCGAACACCGACTCGGCCAGCCACCGGGCGAGACCGTCCGCCTCCGCTTCCCGCGCGGCGTCGGCGCCGAACGGCGCTCCGCGCGAGCGCACGATGCGCACCACCGGCCGCAGGTCCCCGCCGGCCGCCTCCGGCGCGGGCGCGATCGGCGCGTAGGCGGCCTGCATCCCGGGACGATATTCGAGCAGGCGTTCACCCACCGCGTTCACCGCCGACAGGATCGCGCCGCGGCTGCGGAAGTTCGTCGACAACGTGCACTCGATCCCGCCTTGATCGAGCACGGCCTGGACGACCGATTGGTACGCCTCGATGTCCGCGCCGCGAAAACCGTAAATCGACTGTTTCTGATCGCCCACGATGAACAGCTTGCCGCGTTGCAGGCGGACGCTCCGCCAGTCCGACGCCGAGCGCCCGGGCTCTTCCGACAGGAAGAACAGAATCTCGTACTGGATGGGGTCGGTATCCTGACACTCGTCGATCAGCAATGCGCGAAAGCGACTCTTGAGCGTCTCGCGGACGTGCCGGTGATCGCGAACGAGATCCCGCGCGCGGGCGAGCAACCCGTCGAAGGGCACAAACCCGGCCCGCTGAAACGCCGCCCGGCACTCGCGGACGAACGGCACGAGCGCCTCACCCACCCGTGCAATCGTCTCGTGGTCGACGGCGGCGAGGAGCCTGGCGACCTTCACCAGCGCCTTCGCGCGATCCGCGTCGGCTCCGTTCCACCCCTTCGGCGCCGAGCGCACGTCATCGCCGACCGCCTCCGCGTCCGCCAACTCGACCGTCCACCGCCCCTCCGCGGCGGCCTGGAGAATCCGCTCGGCCGCGGCGAGTTGTTGTTCGATCTTGCGCCGCTCGGGATGGGCCGCCAGCACCTCGCGGACATCTCGGAGACTTTCCGCAAGCCAGTCGCCCACCTGGGGCGGCGCCGTCGACGGCGCGTCGAGCGCGGCAAGCGGAATCGACTCGGCGCACAGACCGTAGGCAACCGTGAACAACTCGTCGAGGCTCGAGCGCTCCAGCACGCGCCGCCACAGATCCGCGCGCGGGGCGTCGGCGCCCAGCTCACGGGACAGCCACGCGGGCCACGCCGCGGCGACGTGCTCGCGCCAGCGCGCCTCGTCGGCCTCGGCAAAGCGCGGGTCCACGCCCGCCTCGATCGGAAAGAGCCGCAACAGCGTCGCCGCGAACCCGTGGATCGTCCCGAGGTGGGCGCGGTCGAGGCCCGCCAATGCCGCGCGAAGGCGCGCCTGCACCGCCGCCGCCGAGGTCCGGGTCCACGCCACGAGCCGCTCGACGTCTTCGCGTCTAGCGTGACGCTGAATCGTTGCCTCGCGCCCCGCGCGCGCGAGCGCCTCGAGGCGCTCGCGAAACCTGATAACCAGCTCCGCCGCCGCCTTGTTGGTGAAGGTGAGAGCGACCAGGTCGGTCACGGTAATCGGATCTGGTTCGCGGACGACCAGGGCCACGAGGCGCTCCACCAACAACGCGGTCTTGCCGGTGCCGGCCCCCGCGGTAACGACGAGGTTGGCGTCCATCGTACGGATCGCGCGCTCGCGATCGAGCCGGTCGTCTCCAGTGTGACGCTGAATCGTTGCCTCGCGGGGCGCCGTCACGCGGAGGCGTCCCTGTCGTGCGCCGGAGTCTTGCGAATCGCCGCCAAGCTCGCCGCGCGAGGATCCCGCTCCGCGCGGGCGCGGGACGGCGCGTGGCGGCGCCGGCACGCCGCCGCCACGTCGCACCACGAACAATATCGTTCAGGGATCATCGGGAACAGCCCGTCCTCGATGCCCGCAACGAGCGACCCGATCGTGTCTTCAATCCGCTCGGCGGTCGCCGGGTCCGGCCGATACGGCAGGCGCTCGAGGAGGCCGTCGCGCGAGTCGGGGCGCACGGCGTACACGGCGACCGTCACGGGGCCGCCGGCGTCGCGTCGCTTGCCGCCGGCGGCCGACTCCGCGTAACGCGCCGCCAGCGCGGCGTACAGCGGCGGCTGCAAGGTCCGGCCGCGCAACGCCTGGGTAACGAGGTTGAGACGGTCGTCGGATCGCGTCCACTGAAACTTCCAATCGATCACCCGCAAGCCGCCGGCCGCGCTATCGATCCGGTCGAGCCGACCGCGGATCGGCACCGGACGCGGCCGATCGATCGTCGCGCTTAAGACGATCTCGGTCTCGATCGGTCTGAACCCCGTGTCCGACAGCTCCGCCGCGTCCTCCGCGACGACCGCCGCTAGGACCGCGCCGATCCGTGCCGTCTCCACCTCCCACACCAGGGGATAGCCCACCGCGCGCGCGGCGGCGTATCGTTCGCAGACCTCGCGCCAGATCGCACCGATTCGAGCCGCCGGGCGGTCCGGGGCACCGGGCCACTCGCGATACAGGCGCGCGAGCGCCTCGTGCGCCAACGCCCCCCAGTCGGTCGAACCCGGCGCGCCCTGCGCCTCGGCGTCCGCGAGCGGCGCCGCATGCAGAACGCGCGTGACGAAGACCCGCCACGGGCACTCCGCGTAGGTTTGGAGCAGACTCGCCGAGTAGCCCTCCGCCCGCGTCTCGGCAACCCACTCCGGCAGCGCGCCCACGTCGCCATCGTACGGCGTAAGCGCGCCTCCCCACGCGTCGCACGCCCGCCGGGCCGCCCCCCCGCGTTCGAGGATCGCCCGCGTCCGGTCATCGGCCAGTCGTCCGGGCTCGCCGCCGAGCAACGCGGCGACGATGCCCCCTTCGCGCGGCGTGAGCCGTTCGACGCGATCGAACGGCGCGACGCCCCGCTTGTCGCGAGGCCGACGCGGGACGTCGACGATCGTCGCCGCGGCGGGCGCCGAGGCCCGCCGCCACGCGTCGAGATACCACGACGGCGCAAGGGGGCGGCCCCCCTCGTCCGCGCGCTGGGTCGACAGGTACAGGCGGTCTCGCGCGGCCTGGGTCAGCGCGGCAAAGAGCAGACGCTCCTCGTCGTAGCCCGCGAGCTTTTCCGGGATCTTGTAGCCCAGCGTCGCTTCAATCACACGACGATCCCGGTCGCGCAGGAACGCGTCCTCGCGAACCACCCGCGGGAAGACGCCCTCGTTCATCCCCAACACGAACAGGACGCGGAAGACCGCACCGCGAGCGGTCATCGCGTCCAGGACCGCCACCCCGCCGGCGCGCGGATCTGTGACCGGGATGGCGGCCGCGGCGATGCCGCGGCGCACGGCGTCGACGTACGCCCGGCGCGAAAGCGCCGGGCGCACCCGATCGAGAAGTGCCGGCGCGTCAAGCGCCGCCAGCAGCGCGTCGATCACGGCGCGCTCGTTCCCCGGATCCTCCGGGGCGCTCTCCCCGTTGTCATCATCCTCCGCGGCAATACCGAGGACGGTGGCAAGGACGCCGCGCCACGCCGTCGCGTGGTCGAGTCCCGATGCGGATTCCGGCAGGCCGTCGCACAGGCGCCGCAACCCATCGACGATCCGGAGCACGACCGCCGCCTGCGCCCCGCGCCGGTTCGGCGCGCGCCCCTCTAGCGTAACGGTAGATCGTTGATTCCCGGCCTCGTCTCCCGGACCGATCATGCGCCGGACGCGCTCCCACGCCTCGAACCCGCGCTCCACGCCCGCCTCCCTCGCGAGCGCGTCCCAGAGTGCCGGCTGCGCGGCCCCCCCGGCGACGAACGGCTCCACCCGGAACGACGCCGCCGACAGCAGATCGATCACGTCCTGGCGGCCGGGCTCCCCGTCCGCGACGCGCAGGAACCGCAGAACGGCCTGTGCCGCGGGGAACCGAACCAGCGGCCGGCAGGCCGACGTCACCGATGGAATCCCGTGGCGGGCGAACTCGCGCGCGACGATCGCGGCGTAGGGCTCCAGGCTCCTCGCGACGACGCCGATCTCATGGAAGGCGACCCCCTCCTCCTCGACCAGACGAAGGATCTCTTTCGCGCACGTCGCCACCTCGTCCCCCGGACCGGAGCATCGGAGCATGCAGGCGGTCGGCCCCGAGGCCACCGGACGATCTCCCGACACGGGCAACGCGTCATCCGTGAACAGCCGGGAGGGCGGCGATGGGGCGAGGACGGTGGGCGCGCGGCGCGCGAGCCCCAGGGCGTACCGTTCGAAAAAGCGACCGGCAAAGACCCACGCGGGATGGTCGGTCACGAGCGGAAAGTACAGCGTCGTCTCGACGCGCCCGGCAACGGCGCGGAACACGTCGTACTGCACCTGCGTCAGGTCGTAGAACCCGTAGTACGCGACGAATCGCTGCGCCGTCAGATACGCGGACGTCGCCGCGGCATCAGCCGCGAGGGCGTCCAGGTCCGTGTAGTCGATCCACCCCGCCGAGCGGGCGGCCGCGAACACCTCCCGGTACACCGCGGCGAGCGCGGAGAGTCGCAGCCGGTCCTCCGGCGCGAAGAGCGAGTCGCCGACGGCATCCGCGAGCGCCTCGGGAGGCATCCTGGCGTCTTTGAGATCGCGCAAGGTCTGCCAGAGCGCCGCGCACCCGCCAGGCGTCGCCGCGACGCCGGCAAAGACGCCCCGGGGCGCGCCGCGCTCGATCACGACGCGCAGCAACTCCTCGAAGGCACGGTCGTCGACCAGGTCGGGAGCGTGCCCGCCCGCAGCCTCGGCGACCAGCCGGCGCGAGAGCTGGTGAAACGTGAGGATCGAGACGTTGACCAGGGTCAGGCGGCGCTCGGCGGCGAGATGCCACGCCAACCGCCGGCGGATGCCGTCGGAGGGAACGACGACGAGCACGGGCGCCCAGGGGTCGCCCACCTTGCGCGCGACGAGCTCGCGAACCAGTGCCTCTTCGAGATGGGGATGAAACGGACCGAGGACGATATTCACCGCCGGCCCCGCCGACGGCCCACGTCGGATCGCGCGAGGATCATGGCCCCATGATAGGCTCGGGGACCGGACCAAATCAATGCGACTGCCCGGCTAGGCGGCCTGGGCGTCCGCGGCGACGCGTTTCATCACATCGCCGACCTTGGTCTCGTCGAAGGGTTTGAGGAGGTAGTGCTTGGCGCCGGCCTTGGCGCATTCCACAACGGACTCTTTATCTGCCATCGAGGAGACCATCACGACCACGGCGTCGGGATCGACCGACTTGAGGAGCTTGAGTCCCTGGACCCCGCCCATCTGCGGCATGACGATGTCGAGCGTCACCAGGTCGGGCTTGAGATCGCGGTACTTGGCCACGGCGTCGATGCCGTTTTCCGCCGTCCCCGCGACGACGTAGCCCAGCTTCTCCAGAATGGCCTTGAGCGAGTTGCGCATGAAACTCGAATCATCGACGATCAGCACCCGCTTCCCGTTCTTCATCCCGTTCTCTCCCTGAAACCAAGCCAGCTCGGCACCGGATCTCGCTCCGTTCATTTTATTCCCTTCCCGATCGCGCTATCCCTTGCTGACGCGAAGGACTTCCTCCACCGTCGTCATCCCCAAGACCACCTTCTTCAAACCGTCAATCCGCATGTCCACAAACCCCCGCTGAAAGGCGTACTCCGTCAGGGTGCTTTGCGGCGCCTTCTCGCTGATGAGCTGTCGCATCACGTCATCAATCACCAGAATCTCGTGGACGGCGGTGCGCCCGCGATAGCCCCGGTGCTGGCACTGGGGGCACCCCTTGGCGCGCGGGAAGAGCACGTCGTCCTGCAGCCCCTCCAACCCGAGATGCGCGAGCTCGGCCGGACGAGGGGTGTACAGTTCCCGGCACTGCGAGCACACCTTGCGCACCAGGCGCTGGGCGACGATCCCTAAGAGCGACGGCGCCAACAGAAACGGCTCGATGCCCATCTCGATCAACCGGGTCACCGCGCCGGCGGCGTCGTTGGTGTGGAGCGTCGACAGGACCAGGTGGCCCGTCAGCGCCGCTTCGGTCGCCATCGCCCCCGTCTCCGGGTCTCGGATCTCACCGACCATGATGATGTCCGGATCCTGTCGCACCACGGACCGGAGAATGTTCGCAAACGTCAAGCCCTTCTTGAGGTTGACCTGGACCTGCGTGATGCCGGCGATCTGATACTCGACCGGATCTTCCACGGTCACCACGTTGACCTCCGGCGACTTGATCGTGTTCAGCGCCGCATACAACGTCGTGCTCTTCCCGCTCCCGGTGGGCCCCGTGACCAGCACGATCCCGTAGGGCTGGCGGATCAGGTGCGTGAGCCGCTCCAAATTCCCTGCGCTGAACCCGAGGTCTCTCAGGCCCAGCAGGACATTGGCCCGATCGAGGATCCGGATGACGACCTTCTCGCCATAATGCGTTGGAATCGTCGATACCCGGAGGTCGAGGGCGTGGGCGGATAGTGCGATTCGGCCATCCTGGGGTTTTTGCCGCTCCGAAATGTCCAGGTTGGACAAAATCTTCAGCCGGGAGGTGATGGCGGCCCGGAGCATGGGGGAGAACGACATCATTTCGCGGAGCAGCCCGTCGATCCGAAACCGGACGGCGAACTTCGTCTCGCCCGGCTCGAGGTGAATGTCGCTCGCGCCGTCGGCGACCGCACGGTTGAAAATCTGATCCACGATCTTGACGATCGGGACCTCCTTGCCCACCGCGCGAAGTCGCTCGACCTCCCCGGGCCCGCCGTGGTCCACGTCGAACCGCTGCAGGTCCTCCGTCTCCAGGACCGGCATGGACGTGTCGCCGTAGTAGCTCTCATGGGCGGCGAGGATGTGGCTGCGCGGGGCGAGCACCGGCTGGATAATGCGATGGGTTTCCCGCGCGAGAAAATCGATCGTGTCGATCTCCGTCGGATCCGCCATCGCCACCGTAAGCTCTTTCTCCACCAAAAACACCGGCAGCACCACCAGCTTCCTCGCGAGCATCTCCGGGACGAGCGCGATCACCTCCGGCGTGACCGTCACCACCTTCAAGTCGATCACGGCCAGGTTGAACTGGACGCCGAGCGCCTGGGTGATGTCGGCTTCACCGGCGAACCCCAACTCGATCAAGATGGTGCCCAGCTGCTTGTGGGATGCCTTGTCGCGCTGGTGGTCGACGGCGGACTTGAGCTGCTCGGGGGTCAACCGACCCCGGTCGACCAGGATCTGGCCGAGCTTGGCCTGGATGGCGCGATTAAGCGCCACGGGATTCCCAGCCTCCGTGATCAGGAGCGAAAGAGGCTGTCGATGTCATCTTGAGAGACCGGTTTCCTGGTCATGCCATCCGCGGAGCCCGCCGCGCGCTCCTGAAGCGAGCCTTGGATTTCCTCCTTGATCAGCGCGTTCCTCGTCGCGTCCCGGGGCAACACGGCCCGGGCGGACTGCGCCGGTTGATCCGCCATGGTCACCGTCGGACCGCCCGACTGCGCCCCCCCGCACCCTCCACAATATTGCTCTCCCATCACATTAAAGAACCCGCACCGGGAACAACACCACCCCAGCGCCACGCCGCAGTGGCCGCAAAATCGGCGGCTGTCGCGATTCAGGGTCGAGCAGTACGGGCACTTCATGGGTTAACCTCCGATGAAGATTCGACGCGGGCGACGCTCTCCGCCCACAACAAGGCGTAAGAATAGCACAGGGTTCGTAAAGGAGGGTTCGACGACCGGACGGGGAATGCTACGGACGGGGTTCTGGGAGAGCGGCCTGATCGCCGACGATCGCGTCCGCGACCTCGACATCAATGTCGATCGGTTCGGACGGCGCCGCGGCCTCGCCCGGCGATTCGGCGAGCGGATCGGACGCCCGTGCGATCTCGGCGAAGTCGCGCAGCGTGGGCAGATCCGAGAGGTCCTTGAGGCCGAAGGCCTGCAGGAATTCCTTCGTCGTGCCGAACATCATCGGGCGGCCCGCGACGTCCTTGCGGCCGACGATCTTGACGAGCCGCCGGTCCATCAACGTCTTGACGACGCCCGCCACGTCGACGCCCCGGATCGCCTCGATCTCGGGGCGCGTGAGCGGCTGCTTGTAGGCGACGATCGCCAGCGTCTCGAGCGCTGGTTTGGAGAGGCGCGGCGCGCTCTTGGTCGCGGCCATCTTGCGGATCCACGGCGCCGCCTCGCCGACGGTCACCATCTCGTA
>Ga0184615_10000138_pt1 | contig 45056 bp, 55 predicted proteins | sample PLM4_65_coex_FD_133134 | JGI IMG/M metagenome (GOLD analysis project Ga0184615, IMG submission 133134) | Groundwater sediment microbial communities from an aquifer in East River, Colorado, USA - PLM4_65_coex | ecosystem: Environmental > Terrestrial > Soil > Riparian zone | place: USA: East...
GATCCGGGCCGTCACGCGGCGTGGCACGAGAGTCGCTATAGCTACGGGCGAGACGACGCTGAGATGAAAAGGAGAACGCGATGACCATGACATTCACACTGGCGGATGGAACGAGGGCGGGCATTGTGCCGACACGGGATCTGCGGGAGCTGGCCGAGCAACGGTTGGGCGTGGAGTGGACGGCTCCGGCCTCGAAGGTGCCGGTGTTGTTCTACGTCCGGAACCAACAGGCCCTGAACCGTGTACTTGATCGGTTTGGCGCGATCAACCGTGCGGGAACGCGTCGCGGGGCTTGAAAGCGATCCCATGTTGAAAATCACACGTCGAGATGAAGCCGGGACCGCGGTGATCCAGGTCGAAGGCAAGCTCGCCGGGCCCTGGGTCAAGGAACTCGAGCACTGCTGGCGCTCAGCCGGTGCTGAGCAGACCCGCCAGGTTCGGGTGGACTTGACCGCGGTGAGCTTCATCGACGAGGCGGGGGAGGATCTGTTGAAGACGATGCACCGGGAGCACGTCGAGCTGAAGGCCAGGGGCTGTTTCAACACCTGCCTGATCCAAGGGATTCGGCATTCGGAGCAGAACCGATAATTTCACGCAGCGTCTACGACGAAAGGATTCGCGATGCAAGTCACGACCAATAACACAGCTCTTAGCGCCCGGACACTCGGGCTTGGCGCCGCCCTCCTGGCTGGCGGTGTGATGATGGCGTTGTCGGGGTGCAATCAGGCCGTTGGCTCGCCGGCCGCTCCTCCGGTGCCGGAGGTGGCGGTGGTGACGGTGCAACCGCGCGACCTGCCCGCCGTGTACGAATACGTGGGGCAGATAGCGGGCGTCCGAGAGGTCGAAGTGCGAGCGCGCGTCTCCGGCATCCTGGAGCACTGGAACTATCAGGAGGGTGCTTCGGTGAAAGCCGGGGACAGCCTCTTCACCATTGATCCGGAGCCGTTCCGGGCCGAGTTCGCCAGAGCCGGGGCGGGTCTCGCGAGTGCCGAAGCCAGTCTCGCGCAGGCCACGCGCACCGCCGGTCGTTTCAAGCCGTTGTGGGAAGCCCGGGCCGTGAGCCAGAGCGAGTACGACGATGCCTTGTCCGCGGAACAGGTCGCTGCCGCCAACGTGAAGGCTGCGGAGGCCGCGGTCACTCAGGCGCGGTTGAACCTCTCCTACACCCGCGTGGAAGCGCCGATCTCCGGGATCACCAGTCGCGCGGTGGTGTCCGAAGGCAGTCTGGTGCAGGCGCAACAGACACTGCTGACCACGATCTCGCAGCTCGATCCGGTGCACGTGATCTTCAGCTTCACCGAAGCCGAACACCTGCGATTCCGGCGCGAGCTCTCGGAAGCGCGGCTGACGTTGCCCCAGGGCGGCCGTTTCGACGTGAAACTGACGCTCTCCGACGGCAGCGAATATCCCCTTGCCGGGAAAGTGGACTTCACCGACGTGCGGGTGAATACATATACCGGCACCATTGAGGCCCGCGCGGTGGTGCCAAACCCGCAGCGCCTGTTGCGACCGGGCCAGTTCGTCCGCGTGCACCTGTCCGGAGCGACCCGCCCCAACGCGATCGCGATTCCGCAGCGCGCGGTCCTGGAAGGCCCCGATACCAAACTCGTCATGACCGTGAACGCAGAGGGCATGGTCGAACCGCGGCCGGTGCAGGTCAGCGACTGGTCCGGGACCGAATGGCTGATCACGGCTGGACTCAAGCCGGGTGACACGGTCATCGTGGACGGGGTGGTCAAGGCGCGCCCGGGATCGCCAGTGAAGATCGCGCAGGCGCCCACCCGGCACGCCCAACATGAAGGAGACCACTGATGTTCGCCCGTTTCTTCATCGACCGTCCGATCTTCGCCGGCGTGCTCTCGATCTTCCTGGTGCTCGCGGGCCTGGCCGCGGTGCGGGTTCTCCCGATCGCGCAATACCCCGAGATCGCGCCGCCGGTGGTCACGGTCCGGGCCGCGTATCCCGGCGCCTCGGCCGAGGTGCTCGAACAGACCGTGGCCGCGCCCCTGGAGAACCAGATCAACGGCGTCGAACACATGCTCTATATGAGTTCCACGTCGAGCTCCAACGGCGCGGTGGAAATCAACGTCACGTTCGAGATCGGCACCGACGTGGACCAGGCCACGGTGAACGTGAACAACCGCGTCCGGCAGGCGGAAGCCCGGCTGCCGCAGGAAGTGCGCCGTCAAGGCGTGACCGTGGAGAAGAACTCGTCGTCGTTCCTGCAGGTGCTGGCGTTTTACTCGCCCGACGGCACGTTCGACGATCTCTACACCAGCAACTACGTCACGCTCAACGTGCTCGACACCATCAAGCGCATCCCGGGCACCACCAACGTGCAGATTTTCGGCGCCAAGGACTACGCGATGCGGATCTGGCTGCGGCCCGACCGCATGACGCAGTTGAAGCTCACCACCTCGGACATCGTCCGGGCATTGAACGAGCAAAACGCGCAGTTCGCGGCGGGCAAGATCGGCCAGGCGCCCACCGGCGGATCGCAGGAACTGGTGTACACCGTCACCACCAAGGGCCGGCTCGCCGAGGTGGGGGAGTTCGAGAACATCATCCTCCGCGCGAACCCGGACGGCTCGGCCTTGCGATTGAAAGACGTGGCGCGGGTCGAATTGGCCTCCAAGGACTACGACTTCATCGGCCGGGTCAACGGCAAGGAAGCCACGCTGATGGGTATCTTCCTGCAGCCTGGGGCCAATGCCCTGGCCGTGGCCGAGGAAGTCGATCAGACGATGAAGCAATTGGCCCAACGCTTCCCCCAGGGTTTGGAGTACTCCAACGTGTACGACACCACCCGATTCGTGGAAGTGTCGATTCGGGAAGTGGTCAAGACCTTGGCCGAGGCCATGGCGCTGGTATTCGTGGTGGTGTTTCTCTTTCTCCAAAATTGGCGCGCGACCCTGATCCCGTTTTCAGCCGTGCCGGTCTCGTTGATTGGCACCTTTGCCGGCCTGTTCATGCTCGGCTACTCCATCAACATGCTCACCCTGTTCGGCATGGTGCTGGCGATCGGGATCGTGGTGGACGACGCGATCGTGGTGCTGGAGAACGTCGAACGCATTATGCGCGAGCAGCGCAAGTCCGCGCGCGACGCCGCGATCCAGGCCATGCAGGAGGTCACCAGCCCGGTGATTGCGATCGTCCTGACCCTGTGCGCGGTGTTCGTGCCGATCGCGTTCTTGGGCGGCCTGACCGGCGAGTTGTACCGGCAGTTCGCGGTCACCATCACCATCGCGGTGGTGCTTTCCGGCATCGTGGCGCTGACGCTGACGCCCACCCTCTGCATGCTGATCCTCCGGCACGGACACCGGACGCCCGGCCGCTTCTTCACCTGGTTCAACGCGTGGTTTGCGCGCCTGACCGGCCGGTACACCGCGGGCGTGGCCTGGATGATCCGCCGCAGCGCGATCGGCGTGGCCCTGTTCGTGGGCATGGTGCTGATCACGGTGGGGCTCTGGCGCGCCACGCCGGGCAGCCTGGTGCCGGATGAGGACCAGGGTTACTACATCGGCGCGGTCTTCCTCCCGGACGGGGCGTCGTTGCAGCGCACGGACAAGGTGGTCGGCGAGGTGGTTCAGGCCATTCTCTCCAACCCGGCCAATGAATACGCGATCGCCTTTACGGGGCTTGATTTTCTCGGCGGCGGTTTCCGCAACAGCGCCGCCACCATCTTCGTCACCCAGAAGCACTGGGACGAGCGCGCGGTCGACACCCGGCAACTGGTGGGCGAGTATTTCGTGAAGACCGCGCACATCAAGGAAGCGCTGGTGCTGGCCTTCGGCCCGCCCCCGATCTTCGGGCTGGGGAACTCCGGCGGGTTCGAGTTCTACGTGCAGAACCGCGGCGAAGGCGGGCCGCAGCGCCTGGCTCAGGTGATGGGCGAATTTCTTGCCGCGGCCAACCAGGAGCCGATGCTGGCGGGCGCACAAACTTTGTGGCGGCCGAACGTTCCGCAGCTTTACGTGGACGTGGATCGCGAAAAGGCCAAGGCGCTGGGCGTGCCGATCAACGATCTGTTCGACACGTTGTCGGCGACCCTGGGCTCGTACTACGTCAATGACTTCAACCGATTCGGCCGGACCTGGCAGGTGCTGATGTCGGCGGAACCATCCTACCGGAGCAAGCCCGACTCTGTCGGGGAGCTCTACGTCCGATCCGAGCAGGGCGGGATGGTGCCGGTCAAGGCGCTGGCCAACGTCAGGTACACGGCTGGGCCGGACACGCTCGACCGGTTCAACAACCTGCCCGCGGTCAAGATCTTGGGGCAAGGGGCTCCGGGCGTGTCCTCGGGCCAGGCCATCCAGACCGTCGAGCGCGTGGCGGAGAAAGTGTTGCCGGCGGATTTCAGCTTCGACTGGGGCGGCGCCTCGTTCCAGGAAAAGCGATCAGGCGGCACCTCGGGGATCGCCCTCGGACTGGCTGCAGTGATGGTGTTCCTGATTCTGGCCGCGCAGTATGGGAAATGGTCCTTGCCCATCTCCGTGCTGATGGCGCTGCCCTTCGGCACCTTCGGCGCGCTGGCTGCGGTCTGGCTGCGGGGCTTGACCAATGACGTGTACTTCCAGATCGGTCTGGTCACGCTGCTGGGTCTGGCGGCCAAGAACGCGATCCTGATCGTGGAGTACGCGGTGTTGAAGCACCGCGAGGGCTTGTCCCCCTCGGAGGCCGCGTTGGAGGCCGCGAGGTTGCGGTTTCGTCCGATCCTGATGACCTCGCTCGCGTTCATTCTGGGGGTCGCCCCGCTCGCGTTCTCCACCGGCGCGGGAGCCGGTGCACGCATCTCGGTCGGCACCGGGGTGATGGGCGGGATGGTGGCCGCGACGTTCCTGGCCATCTTCTTCGTGCCGATGTTCTTCACGTTAATGAGCAACCGGCGCCTGACGCGCACGCGCGCGACGGCAGAGGGTGCCGTCGACGTCGAATACCAGAAAGCCGTTGTCGACGGGAATGGAGCAACGGCGCCTGCCGCGCTCACGCATCAAGGAGGACGATCATGATGCCGCACCGTGTTGCCATCGCCACGCTCGTTTCTCTGCTGCTCACGGGCTGCTTCACCCTGGGCCCGGATTACCGCCGGCAGGCGATCGATGTGCCTGACGCGTGGCCGGAACCAATGGCGACGGCGTCCGTGCCGGCGGAGTGGTGGCGGGGCTATCAGGATCCGGCGCTCGACGCGATGATCCAAGAAGCGTTGGCGCACAACGCCGACCTGCGGCTGGCCATCGCGCGGGTGGACGAGGCGCGCGCGAGCCTGGGTGTGGCGCGCGCGGACCAGTGGCCCGGCGTGTCCGCCAACGGCTCCGCGTCGAGAAACCGGGCGAGCGAAGACAGCGCGTTGGCGCTGCCGGGAACCGATCCGATCTACAACAACGTGCGCGCCACGTTGGACGCGTCGTACGAAATCGACTTCTGGGGCAAGTACCGTCGCGCCACCGAAGCGGCGCGCGCGGAGCTGCTCGCGACCCAGTTCAATCGCGACGCGGTGCGGCTGGCGCTGATCGCCGACGTGTCTCGGGGCTACTTCACCCTGCGGTCGCTCGATGCGCAGGTCGCAATCACCAAGCGCACGGTCTCGACCCGGTTGGCGTCCCTTTCCCTGCAACGCGCGCGGTTCGCGGCCGGCGTGGCGTCCGAGCTCGAGCTGCGGCAGGTGGAAGCCGAGGCCGCGGCGGCGCAGGCATTGCTGCCCGCGCTCGAGACTCAACTCGCGCGACAGGAAACCGCGCTCTCTGTGCTGCTGGGCCGCAGCCCGCGGGAGATCGTGGGCGCGACGCCCGAGCGGGGGGCTGCGATCGAGGCGCTCACCGTGCCGCCCGCGGTGCCCGCCGGATTGCCGTCGGATCTGCTGGAGCACCGGCCGGATCTGCGACAAGCGGAGCAGCAGTTGATTGCCGCCAACGCGCGGATCGGCCAAGCCAAGGCCGCGTATTTCCCGACGATCTCGCTGACCGGGTTGCTGGGGGGCGAGAGCACGAAGCTCGCGGACCTGTTCAGCGCGCCCGCCCGGATCTGGCAGGTCTCGGGATCAGCGGCCCAGACCGTGTTCGACGCGGGCCGCACCGGGTCGCGGGTCAAAGCGGCGAAGGCGCGAGAGCAACAGGCGCTCGCGCAATACCAGGCGACGATCCAGAACGCGTTCCGGGACACGCTCGATGCCCTGGTGGCGCAACGCAAGGCGCGCGAGACGCTGGACGCGGAACAGGCACGGGTCAATGCGCTCGAGAGCGCGCTTAGCCACGCGCGGCTCCGCTACGAGAACGGCGTGACCAGCCTGCTCGATGTGCTGGATGCGGAGCGCGGCTTGCTGGCCGCGGAACTCAACCGCGTGGAGGCGCAACGCGCGCAACTCGCCGCCACCGCTGATTTGTTTAAGGCGTTGGGCGGTGGGTGGGATAGTGATCGACTATCGGCAGAGCAGACCGCATCTGCGGCGGCTGCCGGCGGATAATTCACGGAGGTGGCCATGAACTTCGATCTCATCGCTTCGATTGAAATGACGGCCAGCGCCGCCGTTGCCATTGCGGTATTGGCCATCGGATTCGGCGAGACTGTCTCTGCGCGTATCCGCATTGCGACCGGACTCGCCGTGTGGTTCATGCTCGTCACCCTGATGGCCACGGCCGAAGTGCTGCACTACGAGCACGGGCTCGGCGTGCCAGGCCTCGGAGTCGCGGTGATGTTCCCGATCGTGATTCTCTGTGTGGCCGTGCTGCGCTCGCCCACATTGCACAAGGCGCTGCGCGCGATCCCGCTGTCCATGCTCGTCGGGGTGAACGTCATCCGCGCCTTCGGCGTCACGTTCTTGCTCCTGTATGCCGCGGGCCGCTTGCCCGCGCCCTTCGCCCCGGTGGCGGGCTGGGGCGATATCCTGGTCGGCCTCACCGCGGTTCCGGTCGCATGGCTGGCGTACAAGAAAGGGGCGGCTGCCCATTCGATGGTGTTGATCTGGAACGTCGTGGGTCTGATCGATCTGATCGCGGCGGTCGGACTCGGCGTAGTCTCTTCGCCCGGTCCGCTGCGGCTGATCTTCACGGAATCGGGATCGGGCATCATGACCACGCTTCCGTGGTTGCTGATCCCAGGCTTTCTCGTCCCGTTACTCGCGTCCACACACCTCGCGGTGTTCTACCGCCTGAGCACGGTAGAAGCGAGTGAGCGCCACGGCCGCCTAACTCATGAACGCCCAGCGACCATCTGAACGTGTTTTGGATCGCCCGCCATCCGGATCGCCCGAGTCTTGCGCTCGCGTTGGGCCGGCGGGGCGGCAGGAAGACCCAGATTCGCTCTCCCAGCGGATCGCTGCGTGGCTGGCAGCAATGACCGCGCGGGCGCGGTGGTCCGCTGTCGCGTTGGGCGCGGCGGCTCAATCCTCGGCTCAAGACTGCGAGGCAGTGGTGTGGCTCGACTCCAACCAGGTCTGGACGCGTCGAGTGCAGCGGGGTTCCGACCTCAGTGTGACCTGCTTGGGTGGTCTGGTCTGGATGACCCGCGAGGGAGACTCTCGGGACCATTTTCTGCGCGGCGAGGACACGTATACCAGTCGCGAACCCGGGCTGGTGTGTGTGCAGGCCATGACTCCGTCGCAGTTGCTTGTGGTGTCCACGTAGGGGTAACTTCTTAGGCTCTCAATTGTCGTCTCGCCATGGGAGCTAAACACGGCCGCTCAACGAGTTGACTTGGAGGAGCGGTGGACGTCGCGCCTGAGGGCGGCAGTCAAATTCCAGGAGGTCGAGATGAGAAAACTGAGCGTATTCAATTTCATTACGCTTAACGGATACTTTGAAGGGCCGAAGAGAGATCTCAGTTGGCACAGGCATGGCGCAGAAGAAAATGAATATGCTGTCGAGGGGCTCAAATCCGGGAGCACACTTCTTTTTGGACGCGTGACGTATGAGTTCATGGCGAGCTACTGGCCGACACCGTATGCGATCAAGAATGATCCGGTCGTCGCTGAAGGAATGAATAGTGCGGACAAGATCGTCTTTTCACGGACCCTGAAGAAGGCCGAATGGAACAATACGAGGCTGGTGAAGGACCATATCGTGGAAGAGATGAAGAAAATGAAGCAGATGCCCGGAAAGGATATGACATTGTTGGGCAGCGGCAGCATTGCAACCCAGTTCGCACAACAGGGGTTGATCGATGAATTCCAGTTCATGGTGGATCCCGTTGTGCTGGGCGACGGCACGCCGATATTCAAAGGCCTCAAGCACCCGCTGAACCTGAAACTGACAACGACAAGAACCTTCAGGAGTGGGGTTGTTCTTCTTTGCTACCAGCCTGTTGAGGACGGCAGCCCAAAGGTCCGCACGTGAGCGAGATTCGTGAACCGGCGGACGCAATTGTTTTTTAGTTTCGTTGTCGATTTGGGACTCCCCCGAACGACTATAGGGCGTAGACGGCAATTCACGAATTAAGGAAACTCTGAATAAGTGTTCGGTCGTCATTCCCGCGAAAGCGGGAATCCAGAGAAAACAGGTACTTCCTGGGTCCCCGCCTGCGCGAGGACGACTGAATCAGAGCTTTCTTAACTCATCGCAACGGGAGGCACCTATGAAATACATCTGCCTTGCATACGCGGACCCGAAGAGGCGGGAAACGATGTCCGAAGGCGAGCGGAACGCCTTTGTCGACGAGTGCTTCACCTACGACGACGTGCTGCGACAAAACGGGCACCTCGCGGGTGGGGACGCGCTCCAAGGAGTTGAGAATCCTACCACCCTGCGGTTTCAGAACGGAAAGGTGTCGGTCACGGACGGCCCCTTCGCGGAAACTAAGGAGCAGTTGGGCGGAATCCTGGTCCTCGAGGCCAAGGACTTAGACCAGGCCATCCAGTTGATGTCGAAGCACCCGGGCGTCAAGGCAGGACCCATCGAGATTCGGCCGACCGCGGACTTGACCGACATGATTCGCGAAAGCGAGCGGAGGCGTTCAGGGTCCAACCAAGCATTACCATTTTGATAAAAGGAGACAGACCATGCGATTCATGATTATCGTCAAAGCCACCAAGGAGTCGGAAGTCGAGGTGATCCCGAATCCGGGATAGAAACTCATGGCCGCCATGGCCACGTACCACGAGGAGCTGGCGAAAGCCGGCGCGCTGCTCGACGCCTCCGGGCTCAAACCGAGCTCGAAGGGCTGGCGCATCAAGTACTCCGGAGAGAAGCGCACCGTGGTCGACGGGCCCTTTGCCGAGACCAAGGAACTCGTGGCCGGCTACACCATGATTCAGGTGAAGTCGAGGGAAGAGGCGCTGGAATGGACCCGGCGCTTTCCCAATCCCGCTGGCGAGGGCAAAGTGGCTGAGATCGAAGTGCGCCAGCTGTACGAACTGGAAGACTTCGCACCCAGCGAATCGGTGGAGCGCTTTCGCAAAATGGATGTCGGAACGAAGAAGCCGTAAGGGGGGCTCATGAAGTACGTCTGCTTGTGTTATGACGAGGAAAAGAAATTGAAGGCGATGTCCAAAAGCGAGTGGGACGCCATCGTGCGCGAGGTCCACACCTACAACGAGGAGCTCCGAAAGAAAGGTCACTTAATTACTGCAGAAGCCCTCGAATCTGTTCAGATGGCCACGACGGTGAGAGTGCGGAACGGCAAGGTGTCCACAACGGATGGTCCCTTTGCCGAGACCAAGGAACAGCTGGGCGGGTTCTTCCTGATTGACGCAAGGGACCTGAACGAGGCCATCCAGGTGGCCTCGATGCTGCCTGGCGCGCGCCTGGGATGCATCGAAGTGCGGCCGACCATGGAGTTGAGCCAAGGGATGCCTTTTAAAAACGAAAGCGTCTCGTTGTGAGAACGTCATACTTTATTACCAGTCTAGAAAGGAGATGATGACAATGCCCTCACAAACAAAGAACAGGGCTGTAATCTTTCTTATGTTGGTCTTGGTGCTGCCGAGCATAGGTACTATCGCCGTCTGGGCCGATGAACCCAAGTATCCTACACCCAGCGCGTACATGATGGCCCAGGAGGCCGAAGTCGCTCTGGCGAGAAGCGCAGCGCCCGAAAAGATCTCAGCGCATGCCACCGTCAAGATACTCACAACCTCAGGATACAAGGTTGCCGTCCAAGGCGACAACGGGTTCGTGTGCATAGTCATGCGCGGGTGGGCTGCGGCGATATCTACCACCGCACGGGAACGCGGCGTGGCCTACGATGCAAAAGTCCGCGCGCCCCACTGCTTCGACCCCGTCGCATCCCGAACTGTGCTACCGCTTCAGGAGTTGCAAGCCAAGCTGGGGTTGGAGGGCAAGGGACCGGATCAGATCGCCGAAGGTGTTCAGGCGGCTTATGCCAAAGGCAAGCTGCCGAAAATGGAGACGGTTGCATTCGCGTACATGTTCTCTGCGGACCAGGATCTTGGGCTGGGATTGGGCGCGTGGCATCCTCACATGATGGTCTACACGCCGTACTACGAGAACTCGATGCTCGGCGCTAACGAAGGCGACAGCGGGCTGCCCGTAGTGGGCAACGGGGGAACGCAGTTCGCCGTCACCATTATTCCGGTGGACGACCGGTTGGCTGTCAAGGTCCGGTGAGGTAGGCACCCCCGGGTGATGTTTGGGAGTCCTAGCCTTGCCTCGACTCTTGCGCGACTTGGCTTAATTGATGAGTATCAATTTTTGATACAGGCAATACTGGCAGGGCGTGGCCCGAGATTGTTCCAAGGCATCGAGAACCTGCTCCGCTACACGCCCGTTCAGACGAAACGGCATTGAGCTGCCTGTCGAACACTACGGACCCGAGAAGAACGAATGATCCTAAATCCAATAGAAGAGGTTGCAAACCGGTCCCGAAACCAACCCGAGGGGGCGTTATGAAATATCTGTGCTTGATCTGTGCCGAGAAGGTGATGGAACAGATGCCGAAGGCCGATGCCGAAAAACACTTCAGGGAGTACGCCGAGTTCACCGAGAGCATCAAGGCGAGCGGCCATTTCATCGGGGCGAATCGACTGAAGCCTGCAGCCGCCGCAACCACGGTCCGCGTGCGCAACGGCAGGGTCCTGACCACCGACGGCCCTTTCGCCGAGACCAAGGAACAATTGGGCGGCTACTACCTCATCGAGGCCAAAGACCTGAACGAGGCGATCCAGGTAGCCGCGAAGATTCCGGGAGCGCGACTCGGGTGTGTTGAGGTGCGCCCGATCGCGGAGGACCCGCAGACGCTCGCCCTTGGATTGAACGTCCGCTGAGGAAGGGACCGCGAAAGCGCGCGGGCAGCCGCGCAACGCGGCAGCTCACAGTAAGGAGGCTCACCATGCAGAGAATCACCCCTTGTCTATGGTTCGACGACAACGCCGAAGAGGCCGCGAAGTTCTATGTGTCGATCTTTCCAAACTCCAGGATCGGGACCGTCACCCGTTACGGAGACGCAGGGGCCAAGGCCTCGGGACGACCGAAGGGAACGGTCATGACCGTGACGTTCCGGCTCGACGGGCAGGAATTCATGGCATTGAACGGCGGTCCGGTCTTCAGCTTTTCGCCGGCCATATCGTTTATCGTCAACTGCAAGACCCAGAAGGAACTCGATCGATTCTGGAACAAGCTTTCCGCGGGAGGGAAAGAAGTGGAGTGCGGCTGGCTGACGGATAAATACGGCGTCTCATGGCAGATCGTGCCCGCGGTGCTGGGCAAGATGATGCAGAACAAGGACGCCAAGAAAACAGAACGCGTCATGAGCGCATTGCTTCAGATGAAGAAACTCGACATCGCCGCGTTGCAGCAGGCGTATCGACAACCATCGCCTGGCACGCGCCGAACAGGAGGATAAACCAATGGTCAAGATCATCGGCATTGCCATCGGCGTTCTGATCGCCGCGGTCCTGATCTATGCCGCGATGCAGCCCGATACGTTCCTCATCCAGCGCTCGGCCAGCATCCAGGCGCCGCCCGAGTGGATCTTCGCCGTCCTCAACGACTTTCAGCAATCGACTTCCTGGTCGCCGTACGAGAAAAAAGATCCGGCGATGAAACGCGCGTTCAGCGGCGCGCCGGTCTGTAAGGGCTCGGTGTACGAATTCGACGGCAACAAAGACGTCGGGGCCGGCCGTATCGAGATCATCGAATCGCTGCCACCGAAAAAGGTCACGCTGCAACTGGACATGGTCAAACCGTTCAAGGCCAGCAACGTCGTTGAGTACACGCTCGAACCCAGAGGCGACGCGACCGAGGTGACCTGGGCGATGCATGGGCCCGCGCCCTTCATCTCGAAGGTCATGTGTCTCTTCGTGGACATGGACAAGATGGTGGGAACGGACTTCGAAGTCGGTCTGGCCAGTTTGAAAGCCGTCACCGAAACGCAGGCGGCTGGTCCCGTATGACAGGAGGAGCACTGATGAAGAACAAAGTCGTGATGTTTGAGATCCCGGCATCTAATTTCAAGAAAGCCAAAGAGTTCTATGAGTCGGTGTTCGACTGGAAGATCGAGCTCTGGGGCGATCAGGGGGCAATGGCGCTCACCACGGCCGCAGATAAGGACTACAATCCGACCGAGCTCGGAGGCATCAACGGAGGCTTCTACAAACGAAAATCAAAAGACGACCACGCGTCATTCGGGGTGGAGACCGAGTCCATTGACCGGACACTGAAGGCGATCGAGAAGGCGGGAGGCAAAGTCATCACGCCGAAACACGAGATCGGCGAGTGGGGGGTTATGGCGGACTTCGCGGATCCCGAGGGCAACGTCATCGCGCTCTGGGAAAGGCCGAAAAAATAAGTCTGCGGTTGACAGGGAGACGGCCCAACGATGAACGTACAGCGAACACAAGAAGCTGGCCTAGAAGCATTGCCGCGGTGTTTGCGGGGCTGCTCACCAATATCATTCCAGCCGTGGCCATCGACGCCGCGCTGCACGCCACTGAAATCTATCCGCCGATGGGCCAACCCATGTCCTACGCGTTGTTCGTGCTCGCCTTTTCGTATCGGCTGGTGCTGGCGGTCGCAGGAGGCTACTTCACGGCCCGGCTCGCGCCGGACAATCCCACGAAACATGCGTTGGTGCTTGGCGGAATCGGCGTGCTCTTATCCAGCGCGGGAGCCATCGCCATGTGGGACGCGGGGCCGGCGTGGTATCCGCTCAGTCTCATCGTCATCGCCGTACCCTGTTCCCTGCTGGGAGCGAGACTGCACGGACGATCCTGAGTGGCTCAATCGTCCAGGAGTAGTGCAATGACTACCGATACAGCACCGCATATTTTCCGCGTCGATAAGTTCGTGGTGCCCGGTGCGGCACGGCAGGAGTTCCTCGGCAAAGTCCGTAGCACACACCAACTCCTCAAAGCGCAACCGGGGTTCGTTCGAGACGCCGTGCTCGAACAAACATCCGGTCCGGGCCGATTCAACTTCGTCACGGTGGTCGAGTGGCAGAGTCAGTCCGCCATGGACGCCGCCAAGGCCGTGGTGATGGCCGCCCACGCAAAGGGCGGCTTCAATCCGCAAGAACTGTTCGCGCGACTGGGAATCGAAGCAGATATTGCGAACTACGAGGTTATCGACGCGTAACCCTTCTCGCCGGGGCCTTCTCCGTCATGGCTGCTTGAAGCGGCGGGCAAAGGAAATCGGATACGCCGCCGAACGCACGGCGATCATCGGGTCAGCCGCCTCAATGCCGGGGACCAGCGCTCCCGGCAGGAAGAGCTGCTTGTCCGCAACGTGACTTTCGGTCGTGGATTTGGTGATCGCGATCATTCCTAATTCGACCGTCTTCCGGGTGTCCGGCCAAGCAATCGACGGATCGTCGATCTTGTCGCCTGGTTCGGCCACTTGCAGAACCAGTTTGAGCTTGGCGGGACCGCGACGAACCCGTTCGCCGATCTCATCGACAAGGTAGTCGGGGCCCATTTTCGCGAGCTGCTCTTTGGTGAGGACCTCTTGACCGCCAACGGGCAGAACCTGATAACGGCCGAAGGTGACGGCCCCGCCCGCATTCGTAAACTTGAACGTGTTAATACCGAAGTATGACAGAGTGGCGAAACTCACCGGTTGCGGATTCGGAGCCTCCACGAACGCCTTTGCGGCCGGATGAGCGCCCAGGAATTTCTCGAAGGGGGTCGGCTTGGGGGCGTCGGGTCCGCTTGTACTGATCGCGAGCAGGAAGTCCCTGAACTCTTCGGCCGTGGCAACGGGGAAGCCGTTATAGGAAAGCAGGACGATGTCGGTCTTGGCTCCATCCGGAAGTGCGAATTTCACCGCCATGCCGCGCGGCATGGCGTCTGTATCGTGGACGGTTGGCACTCCCCCAGCGTCTGAGAACCGGATGGTGACCGGAACCGGACTCTTTTGTTTCTGAAAGTGGGCCGCCTTACTCACGGATGCCGCCGACGCACTCGGCGTGAATGTGCCTTCCACGATCACGCCCTTTGCGTGATTGACGCGCGCTCCAGGATGGGCGCCGTATACGCTGGTGAAGGCGTCCACGACCTGCTCAGCCACCGGTTTCTGAGCGGCCGGCACGGTTTGGGCGACCGCGAAGGTTGGGGTCATCAGGGATACGGCCGCCGTGACTACGGTTGCGAGTGATTTCCACATTGGGTTGTCCTCCTGTTAATTCAGTTGCCCCGAGAGGCGAGATAAGACCGCTGCGAAACGCACGGCGCACGCCGCGGCTGATGCGGGTACACCGACACAGGCGTTAAAAGAGTTCCTTTGGGAAAGGAGGCTACCGAAAAGGCGGGGCCACTACGCCTGACATCCATGGGGCACTCCGAGGATGGAGCGGCGTCGCCGTAACCGTGGGCAACGGCAAGCGCATGAGCTTACCGAAGGGCTCCGATGCGTGTCAAGGAATCGATCCTCCTCTGTGATTGGCTTGGGGAAGAACTGGATTTCGAGCCCGTCAGAATTGCCCGCGATTAAGCCGTGTGCGAGCGTGACATACATGTATGCGAGAACTACCGGTACCACTTTCCGGTTGCCTTGGAGTAAATGTTGCCTCCGACCTCACTTGAGAAGCGTCCGCGGAGGACGCCAGGCTCGTCAGGGGGACAGTGAATGAATAAATCGATCTCCCGAGCGCCTCGAAAATCGGGCTCGAATCCGTCCCTCTGTGGAGGATCACCTTCCAGTCTGATGCGCTGTCGGCTCTGCATCGCGTTGCGGATTTTCATGCTTCCATCGCCAAATACCTTGGCATCGATGACTCGGTCGCTGACCTCAAACTCGGCGTAGCAACCACCGATCTGAACTTGCAAAGTGCCGTAAAAGCAGCCGGCACCACCGTCCCCATTGGGTGGAATCTGCAGAATCATCTTTCCGTTGAGAACGACATAATCCGGGTCTTTGAGTTGGATGCGGCGGTACACTTCGTACACGGTCTCAGTATGCCAACACCCCGAATAGCCGTGCATTTGACACGTCGGCGAAAATCCAACTTGGATGGCGGGGAGCTCAGTCGCCCATGATTTTAACCGTGCTCTGGCTTGATGATCGAGGGGCTTGGTTGGCTCAAACGTCCCCATTGGAACGTAGGTCACCCCCGCGAAGTCTGATGGCAGTTCAGCACCGGTGTAACGGCACAGTGCAACCCTGCTCCGAGTCAGCATGGCGGTGAGGTACCCGTACTCAAACAACACATTCGCCCGGGGCGTCCTGACCCGCTGCTCGCGAATGACGGAATCATCGTCAGGTGTCGCAAGGAACACAGCACCGGCAACTCGACGCGCAATGTCTTCGATACCCAGAAAGGTGATGTCGCCGAGCTTGAAGCACTCCGTCCACAACAGGGGCTTGACATCGTTGGCTTCCGAGAGGACGGCAGCCACCTGCATGGCTTGCTCAAGTCCTTCTTTGCTGCTTCCGATAAAAATTTCTTTCATCGCGCGCTCGCTAACACCCGACTTCCAGAGTGCCCCGCAAATGTGAATAAGAGCAAATCGGGGCTACCTCAGAGTACTATTTTGTTTATAACAAATCATGGCCGAAACTATAAAAAGTACTCTGCCCCTAATTTACGGCATTCTGCTTCCCTATTTCTGCTTCCGCTCCTGGTGGCGTCGCCCCCCGGAGTAGGGGGTTCATGCGTTCCTCCCCAGAACCGTCGCTCCATTCAACCGTTGCGCCCACTTCGATCTCGGCATCGCTGAGCACCTCGGCGAAGGCTCCTCCGCGCCACGGCACGCCCAGCGCGGCTTGCAAGCCGGGTTGCGCCTCATCCATGCGTTCGCACGGGCGGGTTTCGCCATGAATTCTGAGTTCGCACCGGCCCACCCGCAGCGTGCGCCCGCGACTACCCGTGAGCGATAGGCCGCTGATGAGGAGATTGGCGCGTCGGGCGCTGGGCTCGACCGCCACACCGACCTGCTCAACCGCCGCATCCCACGCACGACACTCGATCAGCGTCACCTGCCGGCGGCCCTGCTGATCCGCGTTCCCGACGATGCCCTGACCCGCACGCAGCCTTGCGCGGGACACGGAATCCATGGGCCCGCGATGAGCGCGCTTGACCCAAATGGCTTCGAGACGACCAGTCATCGGTGGGGAGCATCATACGCCGGACCTGACTAGACTGACAAGAACCGCCGCGATCGTCGCCCCCGCAATCTTAACAGCACGTTAAGCGCGTCTTAACCATCCCGTAACGTGGTGCGCGTATAGTCGGCCTCTGTCTTCACGCCCACACTTCACCACACGGGAGGGGAACATGAGGTATTTGCGTAGCATGACCATGCTCATGACGATGGGTCTGATCTTCGCCGCGGCCGCCCCTGCAGTGCTGGCCGCGCCTGAATTCGTCAATGGCCTCGCCCTCGACGGCGCCATGCTCGACCGCAGTGGCGGCACGGACGCCAACACCGGCCGCGTTGGTTTCTTCTCGGACATCTACTACGATCCCGAGCGCGAGCAGTGGTGGGGTCTCTCGGATCGCGGTCCCGGCGGCGGCTTCCTCAATTATGAAACCCGGGTGCAGCGCTTCCGCGTGAAGATCGACGAGCGCACCGGCGCGATCAAAGGCTTCAAAATTCTCAAGACCGTGATCTTCAGGGATAAGTTCGGCAACCCGCTCGACGGCATCGCCCCCAATCCCACCAGTGTCCTGGGCAATGCCTTCGATCCGGAAGGGTTCGTCGTCAACCCCAAGAACGGCCATTTCCTGATCTCGGACGAGTACGGACCCTCCCTCTACGAGTTCAACCGTCGCGGCAAGCGGGTGCGGACCTTCACCACCCCGGCCAACCTGATCCCGCGAAATGATGCCGACGCCGACCCCGAGACCACGGACACCCCGAATTACGCCGGCGACGCCGGCAACAACGCGGGCAAGCGGACCAACCGCGGCTTCGAGGGGCTGGCCATCAGCCCCGACGGAGAGTACGCCTATGCCATGTTGCAGAGCGCCATGCTGGACGAGGGCGGCGGCAACGGCGTGTGCAACCGCATCGTCAAGTTCGACACCGAGACCGGCACCGCCGTGGCCCAGTACGCCTACCAAATGGAAGGCTCGTCGCAGGGCCGCGGCATTTCAGCCCTGCTGGCCATCAACCATCACGAGATCCTGGTCCTCGAACGCAACAACCGGGGCATCGGGGTAGGCGCGGAATTTTCGCCGCCAAACAAGAAGGTCTTCCGCATTGACCTCGACGGCGCGGCCGATGTCAGCGATGTCACGTTCGCCGCAGCCGCCTGTCCTGCGGGCAAGGTGACCAAGACCGGCCCCTGGCTCGACCTCGCCGCCAACACCCTGCCCGCCATCGGCAACAAGGCGCCGGAGAAGTGGGAAGGATTGGCCATCGGCCCGCGCCTCAAGCACGGCAATTATCTAATGCTGGCGGGCACGGACAACGACTACAGCGTCACCCAAAACGCGGGCGGCGAACAGTTCGACGTGTACTTCCGGTTCGCGGATGCCGACCCGTACGTCAGCTCGATCCAGTGCCCACTGGGCCAGGTGACCGGCTGCTTTCTAACCACCGGTGGGGCGCCCGCCGCGCTGACCACGGACTATCAGCTCCTACCCGGCGTGCTCCACGCCTACAAGGTGCCAGCCGCCGACCTCGGTGACTATGTTCGGCCGTACTCCCGCGACAAAGACAAGGACGACGATCACGATGACGACTATGACGACGACCATGACGACGACGGCGATGGGAAGGAACACGGGAAGCGCGGCCACTGAGAACGTCCCCGGCACGCCGGTATTGCGGTTGGCGTTACGCAGGCCATATAATTGCCTTGTGATGGACTGGATGAAACTAACGGCCGGGGCCACCCTTGGCGCGATCGTCGGGTGTGTGTGCGTTCACTGTCGTGAACAACTGCATGTCGAAACGCGTGAAGCAGCCCTGCGACCTTACATCCAGGCAATCACGGTCACCGCAAGTGGTCATTCCTGGTCCTAGGGGAATGGATGGTGCCATAGGAGAACACGTGCTGACCTTTCCACAATTGATACGTGCTTCGTTGCGAGCCACAACCCGGAAAGAAGAAGACCGGCTATTTCGGGAAATCAGGAAGAGCTATCCCACTGAGCTGACTGATTTCCTCTTCAAGATCAGACCGGAAATTGAGAAAATTAACCTCAAAGACGCCGGGTTTATGTGTCGTAGCTGTGAAGCGCCTTCGCCCGTCAAGCTGCCGCTCCAGAAGTGTGATGCGTGCCTGGAACGAGAAGAGGAAGAGCAGAACAACCCAAACGCATCGACAACAGGCAGCGCCTAACTTTTCATTCCCACCATCTGACTGGCACGGTCAGCAGGCCGCTGACGGGTCTTCCCCCCGATATAGCTCCTTCGACAGTTCTCCGATTCGTCGGCGGATATCGTCCGCTGGCACTTTGAGGTGCTGAATCAGAAACTCGAGAAGATCGGCAACCACCTGGGAATTATAGGTAAGGGCTAGGTCGATGTCCCTACCACTAGCTCCTTCTATTGTCGGTCCCACTTCAGTATCCCAGTCTTCAACGTACCCAAGGAGAGCAATGGGATCCGAATGTTCAAGGCTGGAGAATAATTTGTAACCTTGCTCATAATACATGGGAGGCAGTTTGCCGGCCTTCGCCCGATCGCTGATTTTAGTGGGCCAGAGCCCGACTCGCCGGTTGATCTCTTCGATGGGCATAGGCGGTCCGCTTGGGACTTCGGGCACGCCATGAGCCCTGTGTAGGTACCGTTCACGTTCTCTGAAACTGTACGCCCAGAAATTCTTTGCAGCGTCCGATGGATCTCGGTGGAATAGGATGTAGGCCAGGTTAATGAGCAGATTGATATTGCTTCTCACCAGAATCAGCGCATCAGGACCGAATCCCTCCAGACACAGGCGCCCCACGGCGTGGAACGTCTTGAAAGCTTTTCAAACACTGAGATGAATCACAAGTGCCAGATAGCGGTCTTCGCCGCCTGGAAGCTGCATCTGGACTCCATAGCGATCGAGAACCTCATCCATCAACTTGTGAAGCCGGTCGTGTATTTGAAACTCTGTAGCGAACTCTCGATGCCACGGACGTTCGGTGTCAGAAGGCATTCTCGTCAGCCCGTCCTCTTCAACAGCTATACGTTTCCACGCAAGAGATCGAGGAGAGTGCTGGCAAGCAGTAGGACCGTGGCGACCACCAAACCCCACGTCGCCCACACCAGGCGTGCGGTGGCCCGAGCCGTGCGGTCGAAGGCGCGGACCTGGAGCACCGTGACGCAGTGTTTGTAGTGATCGGAATCGAAGGTCACCTCATGCATACTCGCAAGGATTTCTTGGTCGGTTTTATCGCTGAAGTTTGTTGGTAACTGGGGGTATGTCATTGACACGATCCTCTCATGGTTCTCTATCCAGGTGGCGGGCGCCTCGCCTCAAAATACTGCCTCAATTGACCATAGCGTGTCGCTAGCTTGCTATTTCCCGCCTGCTGAGCTCGCTCAGCCTCCTCGACGACGAAGGCATAAGCGTCGCGAACGATGTCTCTAAGGGACTCAATTCCGCCAACGGTCTGACGGTATCCTTCTCCAAGAACATCTAGGAACGGTTGACCGTTGACGTCGTTGGTGAGGAGCCCGAGACATTCCTTGGCGAACTTCCGCGTATATTGAATAACCGGGTCTTGCCCCGAGGCTTGCGCGTGCTGCGCGAGGTATTCCACGAGGGTGTGGCCGACATCGATCCGATGGTATTGTGCCACGGATCGTTCTAACTGGGAGGCGCTGAGCAGTGCGGCCCCATAAATTTCCCCTTGGTGTGGTTCAAAAGCCAGCCCAATATCAATGCCCCCTCGGCATGCATTCCGCCCGGCGAGCATCGCGAGAAAGGTGGTTCCGCACGCGAGGAGCGAGGCATAGACGCCGTTGATTGGGATTTTCGCCGTGTCGTTTCCAAGGGGCGCATAGAGGATCACCGTATCGGAAAACCGTTGGGTCTTGATCGAGACGGCCCGAAGATCCCGAAACTGTTGTTGCATCGGCTCCGGCATTGGTGGAAGCCGACTGGGCGTGTTAAAAGCCTGAAAGAACGTGTCGAAAGCGGTTCTGAATCCTTCGACGGTACCATACGTCTCTTTGAGGACGTTTATGAATCGGGCCTTTTCCTCAGGGGTAGTGGGAAGATCGGTCAGACCGCGTAGGTGTTCCTTCTGGCCGAGAATGTCGATGAAAGCAACAAGATAGTATCCGATCGTAAGGGATTTCTTGTCTTCCGGCATCGCAACCGCTATCGTTCCTCCCGCCTTTTCGGCAGTTGAGATTCACAGACAGCGGATTCAGGCGGAGGAATCCCCCGGGGGATCCTAGATCCTGCGGACCAATACATGACTCCGCAACCAAGACCCTCCATCACTTGGTACAGATCGAAATCGGCGACAAGAAGCACGTATCCATTCTTCAGCGCAATCTCTCCGATCAGTGCGTCTTGAGCGTTGTTTCGCTTACCACGATTTCGTGAGTCCAGCTCTCGCTTGATCACCTCATACTGCGCTCCGTCCCCTAGTCGTGCCTCCTCCAGCCGGGATATATCCAAGACGAACGACTCGGTCGGAAGCGTCTCCCCCACAATCTCGTGGAATTTTCGGAGCAGGGCCTCCCGTCGCTCTGGGTCTTTGGTTCGCTTCAACTCATCGAGCTGGATATGCGATGCCACAAACGTCCCGTCGGTCGGGAGCTCGTCCGCTCCGACAATGCCGTCAACCAACTTGTTGATCAGGCTGGTGTCGACCACATATCTCGTGCTGCTGGACACTACCTTCATCCATCGCTCCTCTCGCCCCTTCTGCAGACTGGAGCGCTGAATAGTGTCAGGAACATTTTCTTTTTGAACCCCTCACCGTTTCGACTGCAATCTTACGCCAATCGGGGCGGACAACCCAAGAGATTTTGGGAGACGCGCCCACCAGGACGGCAACGCGCGCCAATCGCTTATATTCCGATTCCGCTGTGGAGTCAATCTGGGATGACGCCGGTGGGCTCGAAGATGCCGGGGACGTGAGCGGCCTCCCGGAATGAAGGCGTGTTTTCAGCCCTTGGGCGTAATCTTGCCCGCGAATGATTGGGCCACGATCTTACCGTCCCGAACGACGAACATGTCCGTGCCCAACTCGTAGACGTTGTCGGCAGTCTCTGCGGTCCAGACGATGTATGCATGGTCGCCCTCGACTGACTGATGCTTCATCCTGAACGCTGAGTCAGGTTTTCCAAACTCCGCAATCAATGCCTCGAAGAACGGCCTGATCGCGTCAGCTCCCCTGAGCGGTCCGTCCGGCGTGAACAGGACGGCTCCCGGCGCATAGTCAGAGAGGATGCCCTTGAGGTCGCCCTCGCCAAAAAACTCTAAGTGGCGGTCTAGAACGTCTTTCGTCGTAGCCATTTCTCGGTCCTCCTTGTTGGTTGTGGTGGTCTCTCACGCCGGAGCGATATTCTGGTTCATGCGAAACAGGTTGCCCGGGTCGTACTTGCGCTTCACCTGGGAGAGGCGATCGTAGTTCGGGCCATAGGCGGAGCGCACGCGATCGCCTTCGTCGGCGGTGAGGAAGTTGACGTAGACGCCGCTGCTGGCGAAGGGCGCCGAGGCCTTGAAGAAGTCGCGCGCCCAGCCGATGCAGCGCGTGTCGTCCGCCGGGTCCTCCCAGCGGCCGTGGAAGTTCATGACGAACTCGGCGTCGCGGTGCGCGTATGCCGCGGAGTCCGGGGACGGCCGCGTGGTGGCGCCGCCGAGTGCACCGAAAAAGATCTCGCACTGAGGCGACGGCAACTTCCCGACGTACGCGGTGACCGTGTCGAAGAGCCCGTCCTTGAGCGTCGAGAAGTTGTGGGACTTCCAATAATTGCGGGCGCCGGCGGTGAGCAGTGGGTCGAAGGCCTGCTGCCAGGCGACGTATGGCTGGACGCCGACGTGTTCGCCCACGGGGGTGCCGAACCTGCGCAACGGCTCGATGAGCGGCTCACCCTGCTTCGGGTCGCCCGCGTAAATCAATGCGAGCGCGATGATTCCCGTGCCGTGGACCTTCTCGGGGAGAAACGGCAGTGGCGGCGCCTGGCGAAGGACGGTCCAGACGGCGAGCTCCTCCGGCGCCTGGGCCAGGAAATCGCGGTACTGCTGCAGCACCGCCTTCGCCTCGGAGATCGGGTACACGATGAGTCCGCTCAGCACGTCCGGGCCGACAGGGTGGAGTCGGAACTCGAAGCGGGTGACCACGCCGAAGTTGCCCCCGCCGCCTCGGAGAGCCCAGAAGAGGTCGGGGCGCTCGGTCGCGCTGGCGCGCACCACCTCGCCGGCCGCGGTCACGACCTCGGCGGACTCGAGATTGTCGATGGTCATACCGTACTTGCGACTGAGCCAGCCGAAGCCCCCGCCGAGCGTCAATCCGGCGATGCCGGTGGTGGAATTGATGCCGACCGGCGTGGCGAGGCCGTGGGCCTGGGTGGCGGCGTCGAGGTCCGCGAGCGTGGCGCCGCCTTCAATGGTCACGCGGCGCCTGGCGGGATCGACTCGCGCGGCCTTCATCTGTGACAGGTCGATCACGAGCCCGTCGTCGCACAGGGCATTGCCGGCAATGTTGTGCCCGCCGCCCCGGACCGCGAGCAAGAGCCCGTTGTCCCTCGCAAAGTTCACCCCGCGGACCACGTCTGACGTGGTGGCGCAGCGGGCGATGATTGCGGGGCGCTTGTCGATCATCGCGTTCCAGATTTTACGTGCGCTTTCGTATTCACCGTCGCTCGGAAGAAGAATCTCTCCCTTGAATCCAGCTTTCAACTCCTCGATCTTCCTGACCGCGTGCATAACGTCCTCCTTCTTTTAGATGGTCACCCAAAACAACCAGACAAGTCTGTCTGTATTGCGGACAAAAAAAATCAGCGCAGCAGGCGTTTGACTGCCTCGATCGCGTCGCGGAAGGGCTCCGGATTGTGGTAGACCTGCGCCATAGCCAACGCTCCAGCAAAGATCAGCATGTAGTCGTCGGCCGCCTGTTCCGCATCGCGCTTCCTCCAGGACGCTCCGCCGTCCTTCTTGAGTTCCTGCATCAACCGTCCGACCAGCCGGCGCACCGCGAGATAGTGGTCTTTGCTTTCCCGGCGTACCGGATTGGCGTGATCAGTGATTTCGGACGAAATATTCAGATACGCGCAGCCCCGGTAGTCGCGCTCGCGCGACCAGGGGATGAGGAACTCGACGAGGCCGATGAGTTTCTCGTACGGTCCCGGAAACTTCTCAATGCTTTCCTCCATGACGCGGGTCTCCTCCCGGTTCATGGACTCCACATAGGCGTATGCCAAAGATTCTTTGGAGGGAAAGTGCGCGTAAAACGTGGCCTTGGCGACGCCGGACTTTCGGATGATCTCGTTGATCCCGGTTGCGCGATAGCCATTGCGATAGAAAAGTTGCCGGGCGGTGTTGAGAATCCGACGACGCGCTGGGCTCTCTGTTTGCGGAGTTGCCATGCGGCGAATCTATACTAGACAGACTTGTCTGTCAAGTAATAGTTTTGACCTGCCCCGTTCCGTAGTCCTGAGGGTGGTCGCCCTCGATCGCTGATATTCCGATTCCCCTGTGGAGTCAATCTGGGATGACGCTGGCGGGGTCAAAGATGCCGGGGGCGTCGCCAGGTGCCTGTCCACGTTTCTTGGCGCGGTCTGTCGCTCGGTCTTGAAAAATGTCGTTCGTGGATGTTAGAAACGCTATCTAGCTTCGTCCCCTGGCTCCCGACCGAGGACCGATCGGTGGAACCTCACGCTCCGCAGGTCGATTTTCAGCAGTACCGGACCCTCCTGGAGGTCTTCGAATCCATTTGCGCGCACCGCGACCTCAAGGCACTGCTGCAAGAATTGTCCAAGCGGCTGCGTTCGCTGGCTCAATTTGAATTCATCGATTGAATTCATCGGGCGTGCTCTTGCACGATCCCAGCCTGAACGTGATGCAAACGTCTTACCTCGGCACGGGGGAGGGCGAGAGCGTCCACGGGTTAGCGTTACCGATGGAGGACTCCGCGAGCGCGAGGGTGTTCACAGGGCGGTGCGAGTTCGGCTCAGCAAGCGAGGATTTGAGACAGCGGGATTGAAGCAAGGGATCTCGCAGCCTCGGCGCGGGATTACGCGCCTACGTTGCGCCACGCAAGCAAGGTTTGGTGGAGGGTACCGGGATCGAACCGGTGACCTGCTGATTGCGAAGAATATCGAGGGGCAACCTGAGCCGAACGCAGACGAGCCAACCAGCGGTAAAGTCGACGAAAATGAGTAATGCCGTATTCGGCTGATAGGGCCTGATTCTGGATGGTTTGGTAGCAAAGTGGTAGCAAAGATCATCCCGGCCGAGTCTTCTATTCCAGTCTCATTCCGGTGTAAGCGAGTCCTCGTTACGACATTGTAGTTGAGGTGAGACCTTCCTGATGGTGGACGGGGGAGTCCCGCCGTGTTAGCTAGAACGTCAAGAGCGTTCCCGACCTAGCCACCAATTTCCAGAAAACGCTCCTTTCGGGGGATAGCCACGCCCGCCTGGTTGGCCTCATGATTAATCCAACTCGCGAGCCCGACATGGAGCTCGCATGGGCAGGAGTCTGCGTCGCTCGGCCCGCGGCGAGCCGGGGACGACAAGTCATCCGCGCGTGCCGTTGATCAAATCCGCGTCTGGTGTCGGTGACGACGAGGTAATGAGGCGACATCAATTCCGCTATTGGAAAACGAGGATGAAGAAGAATCTTCTTGCTCCCTTCTCCGTTGGTTTGTTGTTGATAGTCGGCCTCACCCCTGCCCGCGCCCAACCGTACAGGTACACGGCCATCGACCTCGGCACCTTGGGAGGGAGCCACAGCACCGCGTCCGACATCAACAGCAGTGGCCGGATTGTGGGAACGGCGGATATACCGCCCATTGACGGTTTTAATGCCTATCACGCATTCCTCTACAGCAGCGGCGTGATGTTGGACCTTGGCAATCTGTACCCGGAACCGACATTTTTCAGTGGAGCCTCTGGTATCAATGACATTGGCCAGATCGCGGGGTTCTCATATACGTACGTGGATTTCCTCGGGACCGTTCGGGCGCACTCCTTCCTCTACAGCGGCGGCGTGATGGTCGACCTCGGTACCTTGCCGGGGGACGCCCTGGCCAGCGGCGCATTGGACGTCAACGCCAGCGGCCAGGTCGTGGGCACCTCGGAGGTGGTCACCGGGCAGACAGTCACCCATCACGCCTTCCTCCATAGCGGCGTTGGGATGACTGACCTTGGCACCTTGGACCCGTTTGAGGTGCAGGTGTCGAGCGAAGCAACCGCCATCAACACCAGCGGCCAGGTCGTGGGCACCTCGGAGGTGGTCACCGGGCAGACAGTCACCCATCACGCGTTCCTCTACACCGGCGGCATAATGACCGACCTCGGTTCTATCGGGAGAAGCGGTACGTACTACGATACGGTCTCGGACATCAACGCGAGCGGCCAGATCGTGGGCTCGAGGCAGACGGACGAAGGACTTGTCATCGCTTTCCTGTATAGCGGTGGGGTGATGACCGACCTCAGCACCCTACCGTATAGCCGAGCAAACGGCATCAATGCGAATGGACAAGTCGTGGGCCAGGCGACCTTCCCATCGGGTGGTACCGGCGCCTTTCTCTGGACGAATACCCCGACGACGAGCGGCGGTGGGATAATGACTGATCTCAATACATTGATCGATCCCGCGTCAGGCTGGACACTCCAAAGCGCGGAAGCCATCAATGATCACGGACAGATTGTCGGATTTGGTATGCATAACGGCAACCAACACGCGTTTCTGTTCACCTTGGATTGCCGTCTGCCGGTTGATGCGGACGGGGACGGGCATCTCGACATTGATCTGCGGAGCGATTCAGACGGCGATGGCCTCTGTGATATTTGGGAAACCGATGGCATCTATCTTGACGATGGTGACTTTGTGCGGGACTACGAGTTGCCGGCTATTGATTCCAATGGCAATGGAATCATCGCTCCTGAAGAACGGGCGGACCCGAATCACAAGGATATTTTTGTGGAGGTGGACTGGATGCTCGGGCACGAACCGAATCAGCATGCCGTGAAGGATGTGATTGCCAGTTTTTCGAATGCTCCCGTCGAAAACACAGAGAGCCCGTTCGCGAAGACAACCGGCATTCATCTGCACGTTCAGGTGGATGGTTTTGGGAGCCTTCATACCGTGGATTTTCGCTGGCCCGACGATTTTGATGCCGCGAAGCAGGTCTTTTTCGGCACCACCGCCGAGTTGATCTCCTATCCCAAACTGTTCGAAGCGAAACGCCTGGCGTTTCGTTATGCGCTGTTCGTCCACAATTACGTCTGCCCGCGCTGCCCCGCCGGCTCGTCCGGGATCGCGGAGTTGCCGGGGAATGATTTTCTCGTCTCGCTTGGCGGCGCGTCAGCGGATACGAAATGGTGGTCGGGAACTCACCCCGTCGGGAATCGCGACCAACAGGCCGGCACCTTCATGCATGAACTTGGCCATACCCTCGGCCTTCACCATGGGGGGGAAGACGATTTCAACTGCAAGCCCAATTATCTGAGCGTCATGAACTACACGCGTCAGTTTCGGAATGACCCGATCCCGTTCCGCAAGCTCGACTATTCGCGCACAACGCTCAATACGCTCATTGAAAACAATCTCGATGAGCACCGTGGGATCACTCCGAATTCGAGCGAGCGGACCACTTACGGACCCGTGTATGGGGTGGCGCCTGTCGTGACGGCTGGAGCAGATATTGACTGGGACCAAGATGGCTCGTCGGGAGAGCCGTCGGTGTTCGCCGATATCAATCAAATGGGCCCGCTCGGCTGCGACGGCGACGGCACAACTCTTGAGGGCCATGATGATTGGTCCAGCCTGATCTATGATTTCGGATTAAGCCCGGACTTTGCCGATGGGGTGCACGTCACGGCCTCGGCCATAGCCGAGATGAACGATGAACAAGCCGTGGCACTGAGTCCTGATACGGATGGGGACGGGATCGTCGACGCGCTGGATAACTGCCCTGCGGTGAGCAACGCGGACCAAGCCGATGCTGATGGGGATGACATCGGGGATGCCTGCGAAGTGGCGGATATCGATGTGACGCCAGCGGCCGTCGACTTCGGCAAGGTACTGATCATGGGTCCGGCGGATGAGCAGGAGATTAGCATCGCCAACGTCGGTAGCCTCGATCTCAACGTCACCGGAGTGACCTTGACGGATGCCACGGGCGCCTTCGGGTTGGATCTCAACGGCACCGCCGGGCGTTGTGGCGCCAGCGCCTTCACGCTCTCCGCGGGGCAACGCTGCACGGTGTTGGTGACCTTCGGGCCGACGCAGGAGGGCCCACACAGTGCCGACCTGGAGATTACGTCGGATGACCCGGACGAGAGTTCCGTCAGCATCAATCTCGCTGGCACGGGCGTAACCGCCCTGTATCCAGACATCAGCGTCAGTCCGACATCCCTGGCCTTTCCTGATACCGAGGTCGGATCAAGCGCCACCTTGGGGCTGACCGTCCGCAATGAAGGTGACGCGGATCTGACGGTGACGAGCATCACCAACAGCAATCCGACCGATTTTGCACTCGTCGAGAGCGGGGGCAGTTCAACCTGTGCCCCCGTGCCCTTCACACTTGCGCGTTCTGAAAGCTGTATCGTCACGGTCACCTTCCAGCCGCAGAGTGCCGGCGCACTCACGGGCGAGGTGGGTATCCACTCTAATGAACCGGATGCGGTCGAGAATCCGCTTGTGATCCTGACGACCGGCACCGGCCTGAAGAAGGGCGGTGGAGGGGAAAGCGCAGGGGGTGGCGGATGCTTCATCGCTACGGCCGCCTATGGCAACTATTTGCATGAGGATGTGAAATTTTTGAGACACTTCCGGGATGAACATCTGTTGACAAATTCCACCGGCCGGGCTTTTGTGGCCTTCTACTACCTGCACTCGCCGCCGATTGCCGAGTACCTGCGTGAGCATGAGGCAGCCCGCACGGCCACCCGCTGGGGCTTAACCATCCTGATCTACGTCATGCGATATCCGCTGGGGAGCGGTCTGGCGCTCGCGCTGATCCTGTTGGCACCGCGTGGCGTGCGCAGGGTGCGTCAGCGCTGATCGGAGCTGGAGCAAACAGAGGGAAATTAGAGGGAAATTAATGGGGACAGATTGAGGTAGCCCCGATTTCCTGGACAGTTGGTTAAGCATACGACCCCCGGGCGTTCATACTGAATTGGGTTCTGGTAGTCCAGGGCCGCGTGGACGCGGTGACGATTGTAGAACAGCTCGATGTAGGCGAACAGCGCCGTCCGGGCGTACTCCAGGCTCCGAAGGGTAAGGCGGGACCAAGGCCGAATCAAGCGCGGTCACCCCACTCGTCCGTCGAGGTCGGTCGCGGGATGGGAAAAATCGAACGTGAAAGCCTGCTGATCACCAGCTATTCAGCAGGATATTCCTTCTCTTCCGTCGCCCTCGACGAGGCGCCGCTCGTTCACTCAAGTAGTTGATAATGCTTGAGGAAATATTATTGATGAGATCGAGCCAGCCGCGTTCCTAGGGCCGTTTATCGGGGACATGATGAGAGAAGTGGTAGCAAACTGGTAGCAGCCAGACCGATAAGGTATTTCTGTGTTGAGGGCTGAGCGCAGCTAACTACAGGAAATTAAAGCGAGAAATTGGTGGAGGGTACCGGGATCGAACCGGTGACCTGCTGATTGCGAAGAATATCGAGGGGCAACCTGAGCAGCGAGTCAATCCCTTTTTTGGTTGAGATTCGATAACGGCTCCCTGTGGTCTCCCTACGCAGCCTGAGTGATCAGGGGCGAGGCTTGGCCCGCGAGGCGTAGCAGGACCGCCCGGAGTTGGGGTAAGGCCCGGTAGCCCTTCACCCGCCGCAGGCGTGGCGCCAGATCCAACAGCGCACTGGCCACCCAGCGGAGCTTCTGAGCGCCCGGGCGCCAGCGGGTCACGCGCCCGATGGTCCGCTCCACCTGGGCGTTGATCGACTCCAGCACGTTCGTCGTGGCAAAGCTTCGCCCCAAGGGGCCGGCCAGGCCCAGCCGGGGCCGCGTCAGCGTCTCCTCCAGGCCTTCGGCCAGCGACGCGGCCGCCGAGGGATTCTCGTGAGCCAACCCAGCGCCGAGCTGCTGGAGGTGCGCTTTCGCGGCGGCGTAGGTCGGTTGGCGATAGGCCGCTTGGAGCTGGCGACGGACCACCGGCTGGCGGCTCTTGAGCAAATAGCTCACCACGTTCTCGCGCTTAGGCCACTGGCACCGTTGCACGACCGCCGTCTCGCCCGCTACCGCGCGGATGGCGGCGCGCAGCCCCTTGCCCCCGTCGACGATCCACAGCAGCCCGGTCTCCGGCTGGAGGCCCCGCGTCACCAAGGTCTGCAGAAACTCGGCCAACGCCCGCGCGTTCTCGGTGGCCGTCTGCACCACCCCGAGCAGGACTTTCTCGCCCGTCAGCGTGATCCCCACCGCGATCACCAGCGCCTCGCCCGCCAGGCTCTTGCCGTCCAGGAAGACGGCCACGATGTCCTGCCCCGCCAGGTCCCGCGTCAGGAGCGTCTCCAGCTGGCGGGCGCTCGCCCGGATAAACCGCCGGGACACGGCGGACCGGGACAGCCCCAACGTCTCGGGCACCGTCTCCGCACACTCCCCATACCGACCGCAGCTTAAGCCGACGAGCACCCGCCGCAGCAGGCCGTCGTCGAACCCCCGCGGCGTCTGCAATTTCTCGTAGGTCACCAGCGGCACTTCCGTGTTGGTGTGGATATTCCGCACCCGGGTGAAGCCGATCGGCAGTTTCTGATCGCCGAGATACACCGAACCCTGCTGCTGGCTCCAGCGCACATGGCCGGGTTGCCGGCCATCCCGCTGATACCGGGCGCCCGCCAACGCCGTGACTTCCGCCTCTAACGTCTCTTCCACGGCCTGCAGCCCCAGCGGAATCAACGCCTGGATCAGCGCCACCTTCGCGTCCAATGCCTCCCGATCAAACGCGGGCGCCTCCCTCCGCTTGCACTTTCCCCCCGGCTTCGCTACTGTCCTCTTCATGCGGCTCCTCCTGTGTGTGAGATGGGGGTGTCTTCGCCGACACCCAGTTCACCACATCAGGAGCCGCTTCTCAAATCTCAACCAAGTTTAGGACGAACTCTGAGCAGCCTCAAGAAGAACCAAGTGCTGGAAAAACCGACAGAAATGCTTACACCGATAGCGGGCCTGTGTAGCCATGTTTTTGCTCCGGTGGTAGCAAACCGGTAGCAGAAAAGGCCCACAAAAGTAATCCCCCCGGTACTGAATTTCACAGCCAACCGGCGTACGATGGGCGCCTATCCGGTCTCGGAGGGCTTTGGCCATGGCCGCTGACTTCTGGATTCCCTGGGTCGAGCGCGTCCCGTTCTTTGTGTCCTTCGCCCTTCCGTGCCGTGGTGGAAAGGGTCTTTCAGCAGGCCTCGCGTGCACGGGTGGCGCCCTCCTGCCTCCGCCGGCGCGCCTTGGCTTGAGCCAAAGAGGCCGCCCGAAGCTGACGTACGGGTGCATCGCTTCTGTAGTTCTTGGTGACGGAGTGATCCGCCCCGAGACCCTCTACCGGCGGATCGTAGCCGGCGATTGAGGGCAACGAACAGGGGGAGATGCACCAGCGGTCGTTTAGACTTGGCATCCATGCGCTACTGCTGTCGATCTGCGTCGGGGAGCCGGGCGTGGCGTGGGCTTCGAACGGGCTCAACCTGATCGGCTTCGGCGCGGGATCCTACATCATGGGCGGGGGAACCAGGTTTCGGCCACGCCGTTCGCCGGCGCACGGGCCCGGTGCCGGGCGCTGTTCCGTCCATCACGCCCCGCGCTTGTGATCCGGACAGATGGGTCGTCGATGACGGGTCCTGCAAGGGGTGCTAGCCAGGTGCCGATCCAATCGAGCTGCTCCGGGTCATGACGCAACAACATCTCCTGGCCTCCCTGAGAAATAAATCCGTTCCGTTGTTGTTCATCCTATTTTCCCGCGAACTGTTGACCAAGCACGGCTTCCAGTGTTTTGAGTACCTTGTCATTGTCACCCACATACAACACGAGGAGTTTTCCTTTCTTGTAAAAATGCGGCGGGCCAACCCACTGGACCTTCGTTGTCCCCACTGCGCTGCCATCGAGTGAAACCAGCGCGGCCTGTGCATCCGTTGCCGCGGCATTAGAATACTGAAAGACCTGGACATCCTCGCCGCGGACTTTGAGCATTATTCCTTTGACAGCAAAGAAAGGTTGATCGACTTCTCCATCCGGTTCGGCACGTACTCCTGTAGCGCGCAAGTTGTCTATGAAACGTGCATAGTCCATCACTGGTGCACTGTGCGAATTGCCCTGTCGAGGCTGATCTGCTACCGATAAATTCCCACTGCAGGCGATGGAACTAATAGAAACGACAAGAAGCAAACAGATTGAAGGCAGATATAGTTTCACAAGATTAACCCTTCAAACCACCGGCATAAGCGAGCCCCCAATGAGTGGCCACAGACATCTCACGAGCCGCAAACGTGTGAGGGGCGAGGCACACGCCTCGCCCCTCACAAACCATGGCCACGCGATAAGGCTCGCGGCCAGGCTGCAATCGATGTCGATGACCGCCGCCCTTACTCTTCTCCTTCCGCCCAGATGACGAATGTGAATACCTTGTGCCCACCGCCGAAATCGAGCTCGAAGACCTCGGTCCGGCCGCCGTTGGTCGAGCGGATCAGCTTGCCCCACTGGGCCGTGCCCACCTGGGGCGGCCCAGTGTGTTCGGTGTTGTTCGCCGCAGGGGGCATCTTGTTGGCGGTCTGGCCGACGGTGGTCGTGCTGTCGAGGTGCTGGTAGATGATGTCCAGCTCGTCGTAGTCATGCTGGTTTGGATGCTCATTGGAGGGCGGACCGTACGGGTTATTCGTGTAGTCCATGCACGTGCCCAAGTTCGTGTTGTTGAAACCCTCGTCCTGGTGATCGAGGCCAAACGTGTGGCCGATCTCCTGACACATCACGAGGTGTCTCCATCCCGGGGTGTTGTACGTTGCGGTGTTGAAGTACGTGTCATTGAGCTTGGTGACGCCCTGCGTGATGTGGCTACCCCCGACCCAGATCTGAGCCAGGCCGAGCCAGCCGGTATTGCCGTACTTGGCGCTGCATACCTCCACGCGCCCGCCGGTGGGGCGACAGTTCCGCGGCTTGCTCACGTTCCCGCCCGTCACGATCGTGGTGTCCAGCACGATGGAAGTACTCCAGTCGTTCGAGGCGTCGGAGAGAGACGCGTCCCACGCGCTCGACACGTTGTCACCGAGCTTCAGGGTGAACGGGCTTTGCGTGCGCGCCCAATGGTAACCGCCCCACGAATGACTGGCGGAGGCGACGGCTGGGAACGCGGCAAAAGCCGACGAAATCAGAAGTGCGGTGAGTACACGGCGATGAAACGTTGTGAACATGAGAGCCTCCTTTTCTAAATGGCGTTTGTAAGAATGTCGTGCGCACGGACAGGATGGAGCTCGTCTGTCTCGCCTAGGGTCACCTCCTCTGGCTGCGCCCGACGGGAGCAACCTGAAAGTTTACTGGCCATCACGTTCGGCCCCCTGGCCGCGCGCGAAGGACCACATGAACGATCCGACACAGACGAAGCGCTAACTCTATTACTTCAGTTCACAATTTATCACACATCGACCCGGAGCGAAAGAGAACGTTCATCTTCCAATAGTTCGTCGTTCCGATTTGCCTAACGAGGCGGTTAGCAGCTACCCAGCAGGATTTTCCTTCTCTCAAGTCACCTTCAACGAGGCGCCCTTGCGGTCAATCAAGCAATTGATAATGCTTGAGAAAGCGGCTTCTCAGAGATCAGGCCAGTCGCGTCCATTGGGCATGGTATCGGGGGACCTCAGAGGTCGCGCTGAAGGTCGCTTTGGCCAAGGGCGTCAGATGCACGTACTCGTCTTCCACGAGCGTCGGCAGCGTCGTCCGCACGTTGCCCGGCGAGGGAGCCATCACCACCCCGTATTCGGCCAGCAACCCCCGAATCTGATTAATCAGGGCCGTGCGCGTCTTCATCAACAGGGACCGGCCGCGATGGATCGCCTGAACATCCTGCTGGTGGACCGTCTTCACGGGCACAAACCGCATGGAGGGCCGACTCACTGCTTCACAGATCCCGGCCGCATCTTGGCGGTCGTTTTTATTGGTTTTCACATATGGGTTTGACAAACCGCGGGCTCATGAGTTTGACGGTATGCCCCAGGTGCGCAAACTGCCGCGCCCAGTGGTGCGCCCCCCCCGACACGCTTCCAGGCCAATGACGCAAGGGGATACCTGCGCCACCACCTCGCGCAGGCGCCCTCACGGCACGCGCTTGGTGAGCACCACGTGGCCGCGCTCATCCATGCCGTGCAGTTGAAACACATTTTTCGCCACGTCAATACCTAAGATGTGTACTCGCATCGCGGACCCTCCCTCTTGGCTGAATGGTGGTCGACCAAACCACCCCCATCTTGCCCCGTTGGAGGCCGACGGGGAAGAGGGCTGAGTCCATTTCATTAGCACACCTGTTTAGCGTGAGGCCCTCCCGATTCTCCCGTATACCTCAAAGACCGATCGCCCAGTTCAGCCGCGCTGGAGCAGCCGACGGAACTCGGTCGATAATCCTGGCCGGCGCCGGGCTGATCCGCGAGCGCGAGCACGGCACCATCGAACACCTGCTGGTCATGCCGCTCACGCCGTTTCAGATCATGGCCGCCAAGGTCTGGGCCAACGGCCTAGTGGTCCTGCTCGCCGCCGCGCTGTCGTTGCGCTTCGTGGTGCAGGGCGCGCTCGCCATGCCGATCGCGGGTTCCGTGCCGCTGTTCCTGTTCGCCGCGGTGCTGCACCTGTTCTCGACCACCGCCATGGGCATCCTGCTCGCCACCGTGGCGCGCTCCATGCCGCAGTTCGCGCTGCTCATGATTCTTGTGGTTGTGCCGCTGAACATGCTGTCGGGCGGCACCTCGCCGCCCGACAGCATGCCGCTCGCGGTGCAGGCCATCATGCTGGCCGCGCCGACCACGCACTTCGTGAGTCTCGCGCAGGCAATCCTGTTCCGCGGCGCCGGCCTCGCCGTGGTGGTCTGGCCGCAATTACTGGCCATCGTCGCCATTGGCGCAGCGGTCAAAATATTCCCACGTATGCAGTGATAATCGTTATTTTCTGACACCTCCCCGGGCTCATCCATCAATTTACCAGCACCCTCAAACGATAACCCCACCATCTACTATCAACATCAAGTGAATGAATCAAACATCTGGCGGATGACGATGAAGCAAAAGTAAGTCTTTGTGAATCTGATTACCTTTTTGTATTCGTGCAAGTTCATTACTTGGCGCTCGCCCGTTCAGAATGTATGAATTGTTCGTGGATAAGGCATACTGATCACAGTTTGTTCACCACCTAGTTTATTAAACCAATTAAAAAAACTGTTGACTTCAATTGTCTATATATTGGAAGATGGTTCAAGGTTGGTTTTTCGACATAAAGCACCCAGTGTCATAGAGTCATAGAGAGGAGGAAATTGACATGCGTAGCCTTACTTTGGTGATAGCTTTTGCCATGGCGGTTTTTCTGACGCAGTCAAGTCCATCTCATGCAGTTGAGATCGACTTTTCAACGATTGGCGGCCCTGGAAATCTAGGTGTTACCAGTTTTACAGATCTTGCCACCGGCCTTACGGTCTCCGGTTACTATTTTGATGGTGTAGCATGGGTCCCCGCGAATCTCTACGTTCGCAATGACGTTGGGGATCACGGGTTTGGCGTTTGCAGTCCCATCGAGGCTGCGGCCAACGGCGGGGATTGTCCTGTCAATGAAGAACTTGATAACGCCGGACAGCGTGAGTTAATCGTGCTCCAACTACCCGCCGGGTATGAATGGGTTTCAGTGCAAGTCTCATCACTGGATACCAATAACGGCGTGCCCCCTGCTGAGAGAGGTGTTCTCTACGCGGATAATGACGGTGTATTCAATTCGACGGGCGGAAGTGTGGGAGATAATGCTATTCAGCTATTTGGTGGAGATACTGATCCTCTCGAGGCTGTTTTCGGCATTGGCCCTGCTTATACCCAAGCGCCTTACCTGGTGTTTGAACCCTTTGACCACAGTGGCGGCGGAGGTACAAATAACGACTATTTGGTCTTCAAAGCAACGCTCCAGGCCTCCGAGGGCGGCGAGGGTTGTACACCAGGATATTGGAAGCAAGCGTTCCATTTTGACTCATGGAATGTCTATAGTCCAGGAAATTCCTATGACTCTGTTTTCGGTGTGACTTCATCTTTCGGACCAACGTTTACGTTGCTCCAGGCCTTACAACAAGGAGGCGGCGGTGAGAAAGCGCTTGGCCGGCATGCTGTAGCGGCACTGCTGAATTCGGTAAGTCCCGATGTTAGCTATGAATTCACCAACACTGAGGTTATTGAGACTGTTCAAGAGGCCTATGCTACAGGGGATTTTGAGACCGCCAAAGATCTATTGGCGGATCAAAACGAGCTAGGATGTCCGCTTAACTAAAGCGTTTCACCTATTGCCATATACGCAACCCCCGGGCTTTGCGCCCGGGGGTTCACCCTAATTCTATCTACTATCAGTGATAGGGTCACCTATGAAAAAGTTCGTCAAGAGGCAACAGGGAGCTGTCAGCTGCCTGGGTCCGCGAGAGTCTCGGGGACTAGTCGTCAGTCACCCACCTATACGTGCTCAGGGCACACAATAAGGTCGGACGCCGGCTGCACAATCAGATCTTGAGGGCCTTCCGGCTTACGCCGAGGCCATGACCCCAGGGTACTAGCCGGCGACCGCGGCCCGGTGCGGCCGGGCTTCAAACGCGCGCCCTGTCTTCAGCATCGCGTAGATCGTCTTCAAGAGAGCTCGGGCCACTGCCACCCGCGCGGTGGGCGTCCCGTGTTTGCGCTGCACGCGCCAGCATAGGCTCCGAAACTGCGGCCCGCCGTTGACCGCGTGTACCGCCGCCTCGACCAGGATCCACCGCAGCCACTTGGAGCCTTGCTTGGTCAATGCCCCGAGCCGCGTCTTGCCGCCGGACGCATGCACCGACGGCACGAGGCCCGCATAGGAGCACAGATGGCGACTGTCGGGGAAGCGGGTGATCTCGCCGATCTCACTGAGGATCAACAGCGCCGAGTAGGCCCCAATCCCGGGGATGGTGCAGAGTAACTGCGCCTGGGGATCGGCCTGGACCTGGGCCTCGATCCGCATGCTGACCTGGCGAATCTCCGCTGTGAGCTGGTCCAGTAGCCGCAACCACCCATCGAGGGCCATGCGATAGCAGGGCCGCACGGGTGCGCTCGCCAAGACCCGTCGGCTCTTCACGCCCACCGCGGTTTTCGTGGGCAAGGGCACGCCCGTCTTGGCCACCAGCGCGGCAAGGCGATTCTTGATCCCAGTCCGCAGGCTCACCAGTGCCGCGCGATACCGCAGCACCTCCCGGGTATCCCGCACCGCCCGCGGAGGAATGTACGCCGGCGGGATGAAATCGGTGCGCAGTAATTGCGCCAGGATCGTCGCATCGAGCTTATCGGTCTTAATCCGGGCACTGGCGATCGCCTTGGTCTTCAGCGGATGGACCAGTACCAGATCGGGATACCGATCTTCGAGGAGTTCATAAAGTCACATCCAATTCCCCGTGGGCTTCAACTTCCGCGGACTACGAGAAGGTCCAACCGTTATTTGCAAAGAACTGCGTTGTCTGCCACAGCACGGATTCCGGTTATCCGATTCCACCATTGACGAGCTATGAGGAAGTCACTCAAGTAGCCGAGGTGGATTTGGGCCAATCCATGCGCGCGTTGGCTCGTGTGAGCCACGTCCATTTGTTCGGCATGAGTTTTATCTTTCTCTTGACCGGTCTCATCTTCGCGCTGACCGAAATCCACAAACGGCTGCGGCTGGTCATCGTGATTCTTCCGTTCATCGCGATCTGGCTGGATATCGGATCCTGGTGGTTCACAAAGTACGAGCCGGTCTTCGCGTATACCGTGATCATTGGCGGTATCTTGATGGGGCTGGCCCTCGCAGCTCAAATTCTCATCTCACTGTGGGAGATGTGGTTGAAAAGGGTAGAGGATGGCCATGAAGCGTGACGCGACAGACGACGGATGGTCGACTGCAACGTCGCAGGTTGTGAGAACAAGAGAGCCTTCCGACCAACGAACAAGGAGGCGCGACCATAGAAAAAGATCCGGTGTGCGGCATGTTGGTAGATCCCCTGCGCGCGGTGGGACAAAGGGCCGCCGGAGGGAAGACCTATTACTTCTGCAGCGGAAACTGTTTGGCCAAATTCGACGCCAAGCCCGACCGCTTCGTCTCGGGAGAAGGCAAGGAGAAGAGATGAATTGCTCGTGGATTCTCGCTTACGCGACGCCGGGGTTCTCCGATACTGACTCATGAGCTCTCCCCGGATCGGCGTGGTGCTGAGTTCGGGTGGCACCCGAGGCGTTTATGCGCACACCGGGTTTCTGATCGCGCTGGACCGCCTGGCTATTCCTATTGCCGCGGCCACGGGATCAAGCGCCGGCGCCGTCGTGGGTGCGATGGCTGCAAGCGGCACCGATCTGCACGCGTGGTCTGAGACCATCGCCCACATCGACCCTACGCAGTTCTGGCGGCCGGATCCCCTGGTGTATGTGCTGTGGCAGTTCTTAATCCGTCGCGGACGAGGCTACACCGGATTATCCAGTACCGAAGCCGCGGTGGAATTCTGCCGCGGCCAGTTGGCGGCTCAGACGTTTGAGGAATGTCGCTACCGGTTTTACGCCTTGGCCGTCAGTCTTGGGCGAGGACGTAAGGTGGTCTTTTCGAACGGGCAATTGGCGCCGCGTATCGTGGTAAGCGCCGCCACACCGGTCCTCTACCGGCCGGTCGAGATCGATGGCGATTGGTACTGCGACGGCGCGCTGGCTGATCTGGCGCCGACGGACGCGATCTGCTGTAAACATCACCTGGACGCGCTCATCGTTCATCACGTCTCGAGCCGGTACGAGGGCCAGAAAGATCTCCAGCGCATTCGGGAGGGGAAGTGGTCAATGTTCCACATCCTGGAGCGGCTGCTGTTCCGCCGACGGCCATGGTACCTGTCCGATGAGCGGTTTGGGCTTTCGGCGATGTCCGTGCGGTTGCGGGGCCATCGTGGTTGTGGTGGAACCGCAATTGCCTGAACTCCAGTGGACCCCTGATAAGAGCGGCCTCCAGGTCCAGAGGTCGGCCATGGAACAAACCCAAACATTCTTGGGCCGCCATGTGGACGCACTATTGAGCGATCCGAGAAATCGTTTGTCCCCGCCGCACACCAAGAGTCCCGACCAAACGATGACCGAAGAGATGTCTCGACCTCCCGACTGATCAATGTGTTCTGGATAAGAAAAAGAACCCATGCCTCATTTTGAGGCAATATGCTCGTTGGCGCTTCATTCAATCGCTCTCGGTCTCTATCCACAACACTGTCCCCAGGTTTTCCAAACTTTCTGTTAATGATCGCGCCGTTTGTTTGTCTGAGACCTTCCTGACGGCGGACGGGGGGAGTACCGCCGTGTTAGGGTGAGTGGTGCGATGTCTGCGCGGGCAGGTACCGCAGGCTCCTCCTGAGCGATGCGAGGACCGGCGTCCGCGAGACATCTTCCTCGGCGCAGGCGCCCAGGAGCCCTTCGATGGCTGATCGCAAATCCGCAACAGCGTTGCATCTTTTTCCCGAAAGCTTAACGAGGCGGGTGGGGTTTCTCGCGATCCACGAAGGCCGCGGCACAATTTTAATACATCGCCGCATGTTCCGTTCGCAGGCGCACAGAAGTGTTGGAAATCATAAGGTAGGTCACGGAGATCAAAACGGTGACCTGCTGAGTGTACGTGGCAGGTCATCAGGCTTCTAAGTATTTGAAATGGTGGAGGGTACCGGGATCGAACCGGTGACCTGCTGATTGCGAACCAGCCGCTCTCCCAACTGAGCTAACCCCCCACGTGGGTGCGACGTGTCGGATCATAGCAAAAAAATTGGTGAGGCGCAACGAGAGCGGGAGCGATTACTTGGTGCTGGGATGGCCTTCCGGCAGACCGTAGGTTTCGGGCACGCCGCTTTCGGGCGGGGCGTCGTTGTGCGGGGTCATCTCGGCGCATTGCGCGGCTTTCTTGCCCAAGGCTTCCAGGCGTTCTTTCATGGGGAGCGCGGCGTCGTGGGCGAGGCGGAAGTATTCGGTTTGGCAGGCGAGGTACGGTTGGTTCACGCCGCTCAAGGCTTGGCGGACGATCGTAAGGGCTTGTTCCAGCGGGATCGCGCGGTTGCGCTCAAGGTGGTAGAAGCCGTCGAGCTGGGTCAGGACGTCGCCGTACGTCGCGTGCTCAACGCTGGCGGTGTCGGCGCGCAGGGCGTCCAGCACCGGAACGAACTGGGCGCGCGCATCCTCGGGGAGCTGCGCGGCGGCTTCATCGGTGAGGCGGGACCACTTGGCGGCTTGCTCCTCGCGGCCGGCGAGGTACCCGGCCACATAGCCCAGCTTGAACGATTCGGGTGCGCCCATCCACCACGTCCCGTCGCGCGGCGCGGCCCATGCGGGGCTTACGATCAGGAGGGTCAGGGCGAGGGTGGCTCGAATCACGACTGGCCGCGCGTCCGCAGCATTCCGAGGCACCGGTTGAGGAAGTGCCGGCGCGGGAGGAACGGGATGGGCGGGCGGCTACGGATGCCCAGTCGCACGAGTTCATCGAACAAGCGCGGGTCATCGTCGATGTCCAGGCCTTGTTCGAATGCCGTGATCGCCGGCGTTTTCCGATTGAGCAGCAGGTAGGCTTTTCCCAGGTTCCAGTAGAAGTCGGTGCGGTGGCCGGCCTCATCGACCGCGCGGCGGCAAAACGTCAAGCCGCGGTCCGCGTCCTTCTCCAGCGCGATCAGGCAGAGACCGTAATAGGAAAGAAGTTCCGGGGGCACGTCTTGTACGTTGTGTTCGCCGTAGGCCAAGAGCGCCTGACGCAAGGGTTTATAGGCGTCCTGGTACCGTCCTTCCTTGGTGTACAGCACGCCCAGCTCGATGTAGTCGGTCGTCTTCATTTCGTCGGCCATACGCGTTGCCACCTAGTGAAGTACGTGCGCGTTTGGGGTGATCAGTACGCGCCGTCCCTGAATGGTCAGGCGGCCCTCGGCGTAGAGTTGGAGGGCTTGGGGCAGCAGTCGATGCTCTTCCTCCAGGATGCGTTCCGACAAGGTAGTTTCCGTGTCGTCGCCAAGGATGGGCACGGTTGCCTGGAGGATGATGGCCCCGCTGTCGACTTCTTCGCTGACGAAGTGGATGGTGCACCCGGTCACCTTCACGCCATACTCGATTGCTTGCCGCTGCGCGTGCAACCCTCGGAACGCGGGCAGGAGTGAGGGATGAACATTGATGACCCGATCCGGAAACGCGCGCAGGAGCACGTTCGTCACGATCCGCATGTATCCCGCGAGCACGATGACTTCGGCCCCCGCGTCGCCCAGGATCTTGGCGATCTGCGTGTCGTACTCGTCACGGGTTGGAAAGGCCCGGGGCGAGACGGTCACGGCGGGAATCCCGGCGGCGCGCGCCCGCTCGGGGGCCTGGGCGTCGCTGCGGTCGCTGACCACGATGGCGACTTTGGCGGCCAAACGCCCCTCGGCGATGGCGTCGAGAATCGCCTGCAAGTTGCTGCCGCGCCCCGAGGCCAAGACGCCGAGGGTGATCGTGCGGCTAGGCATAACGCACTCCCGGCTCGCCCGACGCGATCCGGCCCACCATGACGGCGCCTTCCCCCAGCGCCTCGGCGGCCGCCCGGACGGCGTCGGCCTCTTCCGCCGCGACCACCAGCATGAGGCCGAGCCCCATGTTGAACGTGCGGTACATCTCGTCGTCGGGCAAGTGCCCGCGGGCCTGGATGAGCCGGAAGATCGGGGCGGGGGTCCACCGGTCCCGCTCAATCACGGCGGTGCACCCCGGCGGGAGGATGCGCGGCAGATTCTCCGTGACTCCGCCCCCCGTGATGTGGGCGATGCCCTTCAGCGTGAAATCCTTCATGAGCGCGAGGACGGTTCGGGCGTAGATCTTTGTCGGGGTGAGCAGTGCGGGTCCCAACGGACCATCGAGCTCCGGGACGTGATCGTCGACGGCCAAGCCCTCGACGTCGAACAGGAGCTTGCGGACCAGGGAAAACCCGTTGCTGTGGAGCCCACTGGACGCCAGGCCGATGATGGCATCGCCGGGGCCGATCAGCCGCCCATCGATCAGCCGCGCTCGGTCCACCACGCCGACCGCGAACCCGGCCAAGTCGTACTCGCCCTCGGCATACATCGACGGCATTTCGGCGGTCTCGCCCCCGATCAGCGCGCACCCCGCGTCTCGGCAGCCGTCGGCGATGCCCTTCACGACGTCCCGGGCCTGGAGCGGGTCGAGTTTGCCCGTGGCGAAGTAGTCGAGGAAAAAGAGCGGCTCCGCGCCGCAGACGATCACGTCGTTGACGCACATCGCCACGAGGTCGATGCCGATGGTGTCGTGGCGATGCAGGAGGTTCGCGATTTTGAGCTTGGTGCCGACCCCGTCGGTCCCCGAGACCAACACCGGCTCGCGGTACCGCGTGGTATCGAGGCGGAACAGGCCCGCGAAACCGCCGAGCTGGGAGAGCACCTCGGGCCGGAGCGTGGCCTTCACGAGCGGTTTGATTAATTCGACGACGCGGTCCCCCGCGTCGATGTCCACGCCAGCGCTACGATAGGTTTCTTTGCTCACGGAGCGGGGCCCGCCTTTCGGAGCATCATAGTACAAAAAGACCTGGAAAAGATCAATTTGTGTCCGGTGAGGAACGCCGCCAGTTGCTGCGCCACCAGGAAGGATGGATGAGGGTTTACAGTCCGCGCCCTTGGCGCAGTTCAGGTTGCTGCGCCACCCGGAAAGAGGGCCTACGGCCTCGGTTTTCTTTCCGCGCCCTTGGCGCGGTGCGGGTTGACACGTTTTGCGCCATCCCGGTATGATCGGCGCCTATGCGCCTCGAGAAGCGGGTGGTGTTCGTGACGGGGGGGGCCAAGCGGATCGGGAGCCATCTCGCCCTGGCGTTGGCCGGACGCGGCGCCAACCTCATCATCAATTACCGGTACTCCAACACCGATGCCCAGGCGGTGATCCGCGAGATCGAGCGGCTGGGCGTCGAGGCGATCGCGGTGCAGGGCGATGTCTCGAACGCGGCGGATGTGTCGAGAATGATTCGCGCCGCGCTGGACCGCTTCGGTCGCATCGATGTGCTCATCAACAACGCCGCCGTCTACTTCAAGACCCCGTTTGCGCAGATCAGCGAGACGGACTGGGATCTCACGCTGGACATCAACCTCAAGGGAAGTTTTCTCTGCGCGCAGGCGGTCGCTCCCGGCATGATCGCGCGGGGGGAGGGGAAGATCATCAATTTCGCCGATTGGGCCGGGGCGCGACCGTACCGGGAGTACCTGCCGTATTGCATCTCCAAGGCGGGCGTGATCGCGCTCACCCAGGCGCTCGCCCAGGAACTGGCTCCCGCCGTCCAGGTCAACTGCATCGCGCCGGGACCCATTCTGCTCCCCGAGGATATGGACGAGGATGAGCGGGAGAAGGTCATCCGCGCGACGCCGCTGAAGCGGATCGGCTCCCCCGAAGACATCGTCCAGACCGTGCTCTACCTGATCGAGGCGACCGACTTTGTGACGGGGGGGACGTATCTGGTCGATGGCGGGCGATCCATCGCGTAGGCAGAGCCTGTCCATGAATGGCCATCTGCTGCGTTGTCGCTTCGGAATCCCTCCTCACGTACGACCCAGTACGCTCCGGGGGGATTCCTCGCTCCGCCTTGCATCTGACCATTCCTGAACAGGCTTGCCACGCGGGGCTTCAGTCTAGCAGGCTGCTCAAAAAGCTCCAGATGCAAGGCCGCAGGGAGGAGGAAACCGGAGCGTACTGGGTCGTACGTGAGAACGCGGTGTGTGCGTGGCGCAGCAATTTCCGACGACCGAGAATCCGCACCGCTCCGAAGGAGTGGCTGGAAACCGATCTCCCTACGGATCGCGAAGCAACGCAGCAGATGGACTTTTTCAGCAGCCTGCTAGGAGGTTCTCACAACCATGTATAAAGTCACCAAGCGGATGACGTTTTGCTACGGTCATCGTCTGATGGACTATCAGGGGAAGTGCCGCGTGCCACACGGGCACAATGGCGTCGTCGAGATCGAATTGCAGTCGGACCGTTTGGATCACCGGGGGATGGTGTACGACTTCAGCGAGATCAAGGAGACGATCAAGGCGTGGCTCGATCGCGAATTGGACCACCGGATGCTCTTGCGCGCGGATGATCCGTTGGTCCCCGTGCTCCGCACGATGGGCGAGCCGTGCCTGGTCATGGAGGAGAATCCGACCGCGGAGGCGATCGCGCGCCTGATCTACGAGTTCACCAAGAGCCAGGGGTTTCCGCTGACGCGGGTCCGGCTGTGGGAGACCGAGACGTCGTACGCCACGTACGACGGCGAGCGGTGAAGCGCGGGCACGCCGGGGTTCTGGCGAGCGGCGGGGTCGAGAGCGCCGCGCTCCTGCGGTGGAGCCTGGACCGGTATCGACGCGTCACGCCGCTCTACATCCGCACCGGCACGGCCTGGGAAGGCGCGGAGTTGGGCCGGTTGCGGCGCCTCGTGACGGCCTTCAACGCGCCGAGCATGGCGCGCCCGGTGGTGCTGGAAGTTCCGGTTCGGGATGTGTACGGGCGGCACTGGAGCTTAACCGGCCGCGGGGTCCCTGACGCGGACAGCCCCGATCCCGCCGTCTATCTCCCGGGCCGAAATCTGCTCTTGCTGAGCAAGGCCGCCGTGTACGCGGCGCTGTCCGGCATCGACACCCTCCTGCTGGGCACGCTTAAGGACAACCCGTTTCCCGATGCCACGGCGGCGTTCGTCGCGGCGATGACCCGTGCCGTGCAGCGGGGCTTGGACACGCCGCTCCGGATCGAAACCCCCTTTCGGGATCTCCACAAGACCGATGTGCTCCGGATGAGTCGGGACGTCCCGTGGGGCGAGTCCTTTTCGTGCATCCGCCCGGTGGGGAGGCGGCACTGCGGGGCGTGCAACAAGTGCGCGGAACGCCGGCGGGGGTTCGCGGAAGCGGGGATCGCCGATCCGACGCGCTACGCGGTCCGGGTCCGCGTGTAGGGGCGAATCTTGTATTCGCCCAGGTCGGGCGATCACGAGGATCGCCCCTACGAAGACCGCTGCTTGATTTTTTCCAGCGCCATCCGGGCCGCCTGTTGCTCGGCTTCCTTCTTGGTCCGTCCACTTCCCGTGCCGTAGAGCTCGCCCCGGATCGTGAGCTGGACCTCGAACGTCTTGCGGTGATCGGGGCCGGTCTCTCCCGTCACCGTGTACGCGGGGAGCAGATCGAATTCCCGCTGGCACCATTCCTGGAGCTCGGTCTTGTGGTCGATCACACCCGGGCGCGACAGATCGTCGAAGACCGGGCGGAACGTCCGCAGGATGACCTCGCGCGCGGCGTGCAGTCCTCCGTCCAGGTAGACCGCGGCGAGGACCGCTTCCAGCGCGTCGGCCAGGAGCGATGGTTTCTCGCGCCCCCCGGTCAGCTCTTCCCCCCGTCCCAGCGCGAGCGCTGCGCCGAGCTCCAACTCC
>Ga0184615_10000141_pt1 | contig 44399 bp, 62 predicted proteins | sample PLM4_65_coex_FD_133134 | JGI IMG/M metagenome (GOLD analysis project Ga0184615, IMG submission 133134) | Groundwater sediment microbial communities from an aquifer in East River, Colorado, USA - PLM4_65_coex | ecosystem: Environmental > Terrestrial > Soil > Riparian zone | place: USA: East...
AGTAAAGGAGAATTCTATTATGCCGTTCGTAGGTGGTTCAACAAATAGTTACGACACAACTCGTCGTGATATGTTTATTCTAGCAGTTCTAGCTGAATCAATTGCTCGTGCTGCTAAAACTGGAAAATCAGTTGGAGCCACAGCAATTGAAAAACTGTGGAGTCCTTATATCAATCAATTTCTTATTTTCATGTTTGAAAATAACAGAATTGATGAAGAAGCAGCTAAATTTGTTTCTTGGCTAGAAGGTCATGGGCCGATTCCTGAATTCTATGCTCACTTTCAAGCTATGTATGGGATAAAGGAGGTACAGGAATAATGGCCGATGACAACATTGACAAAGATAAAGATCAGACGCAAGATAAAACTGATTCGACGCAAGACACTAAACAGGATGATAAAGAAAATAAGCAAGATGATAAAATAGATCAACGAACAACTGAAGCTCTTGAACTTCTTGATGCTTTGGAAGATCCCACTAATGGAAGAACAGTAATTGAGAACTTGGCCCGTCAAGCAGGTCTTTTAAAAGCAGAAACAAAACAGGAAGAAAATAAGGCTAAGAAAGCAATCAAGGATATCATCAAGGGCCATCTTGGAGAAGAATATAAGCATGTCTCCGAGAAACTTGGTGATGCAATTGAGGAAATTCTTGCAGATAAACTTGGAGAAGTAAATAACCGATTTGAAAGTTCTGCAAAATCCCAAGCTGAAAGACAATTCAGTAATGACTTTGATAGTTTTATTAAAGATCAAGAAGTTTCTGATGAAGAAGCTGGGTTGATTTTTAAACAACTTGAGGTGATGTCTCCAAATCCTAAAGTTCCGTTGAAAAGGTTTCTCGCGGAGCAACTTGAACTCGTTAGATTTCGAACTGGAAAGACGAGTGATAACAAAGAACGTCTCAAACGTCAAGCTGATAATTTTAATAAACGAGGTTCTGCTTCTGGTCAAGATGCTGGTGAAAAAAGAATTCAGCCACCGAAAAATCCGTCAATCCGCGATGCAGTTTTAGCAGCATCTCGCGGAGAAAAGTGGGAGTAGTTTAAATGGCGACTTACGGAACATCGAGTCAACCAAACTCGATGACCATGAATTTTGATGACCTTTTTTCCACCAGTCTGGCCAATCACAAAAAGAGACTTACTGATCAAATTAGTACTTCTAATGCTTTTTTTCATGCTCTTAAAACGAAGGGTTTCTGGGAGGGCGAAAATGGGGGAACTTATCTCACTGAAGATTTGATGTATCAAACAACTCCGGTTGATTTCTTCAGTGGTTATGATGAACTTCCCTTGACTCCAACTGGAGGAATTACACAGGCACATTATCAGTGGCGTTTTATGGCGTCACCCGTGTCAATTTCACATGAAGAAGAAAGGAAAAATGCACAAAGAATTCTAAGTTTGGTAGAATCAAAACTCACTCAACTTGAAATTTCAATGCAGGAAGCTTTTCCTAAGGCCTTTTTGCGTGGACAGTTGTACAATCAGGCAAGTGGTAATTTACACACTGCTGCAACTAGTCCTGTAAATGGTGCTTATGGATTTGATCCACTTCCACTTTTGGTGAAGTACGATCCCACTGAGTCTTTGACTGTGGGTGAAATTAACGAAAGTACAAATTCTTGGTGGCAGAATCGTTACAAAGTTTCTGCTGCTACAACTACAGGTGCATTTATTGACGAGATTATGCACTTGTACAATCAATGTGCTTTTGGTCCAATGGGTCCTCCTGATCTTGGACTTTGTGATCAAACAACTTGGGAACTCCTTCATAAAGCATATCGTGCATATTACCAAAATAATGCTAAAGAAAATGGCGATATGCCCTTTCAGAATCTTAAATTCTGGAATGCAACAATTGTCATGGATGAATTTGTTCCCAATGTTTTCGCAGGAACAACTGATACAACGACCACAACTGGTGGAACATTGTATCTTTTGAATTCCAAATCCTTCAAGTGTAAGTATGACACGGAAACCAATTTCATTGAAACTGAATGGCAAAAACCTGTCAATCAAGCGGCTCGTTATAAACATGTTTTGTTCATGGGTAATGTTACATTGAACAATCGACGTAAGAATGGTGTTCTTGGTAAAATTGCAAGGACACTAACTTAAAGAGAATGATCTCGGGAGATCGAAACCATGAACTCACCAATTGGACAAAAAGATAAACCGTGGCGAGCAAGAATTTCTTTTCGTAACGGCGAATCTACTCTCTCATTTTCTCAAGGAATGCCCGTGGTTCTTCTGAGTACAGATCCCTCCGCTGTAATTACTCCGGTTACAGGAGCATCGGATGGACTTAATCATGCATTGTTTGTTGGTCTTTCTGCTGAATACGCTCATGCAAAAGGACAATATGGCGATGTTGTAATTGGTGGTTATCATGCGCAAGCAAGAGTTTTGCGCATGACAAAAGCAGCTTCAACAGATATTTGGGCGTCATTTGTTGCATTTGCTATTGGAGACTATTTTACTATTGATTCTGTCAATAATGCACTTATGCGTTCAGGTGCTGCTGCAGCTGCTGCGGATCAATATAGAGTTGCTGCATTGGAAGCTTTTGTTTCACACACAACCAGAGCTTCTGATTACTTTTCCTCGTTGGTTCCTCTTAGTGCAACCGCACTAATTTGGCCGACGAAAGTTTGGTTGCATCATTTGGCTTAGGTTCTCCATTGAGGGGGGAATGTCTTTTTTCGCCATCACATGGGCATTCCCCTATTTTTAAGGATTAATTATGGCAAAGATTGTTTTTCACATTCAGACTCTTACTGCAATTGATAGAGAAGCAAATGCCAGAAATATGGCAATAATGTTTCATTTGGGTAGACATACAAAACATGAATTTCTTCTCTCCACACCTTTCCGTTCATCAATTGATCGTGGAAGAAATGAAGCTGCTAAATTAGCAATGGATGCGGAATGTGAGTATGTATTTTTCTTAGATGATGATATGGTAATTGATCCAAGAACTCTTGATTCATTAATTGTAGCAGATAGAGATATAGTGATGGCCCATTCGTATATTAGGGGTTATCCCTATCGGCCAATGTGTTTTAAATGGAAAGAAAAGGATGCAGAAGTTCCCTCCTTAGAATATTTTGAAACGGATGAAGAATTAGAATCTCTTAAAGATGCAAATGGAATAGTAGGAGAAAAACACATTGCAGCAGTAGGATTTACATGTACTTTGATTAAAACAAGTCTTCTTCTTAAATTAAATCCACCATTCTTTATTACAAATCCTCATGGAATGGGTACTGAGGATGTCTATTTTTGCATGAGAGCAACAGCAGAAGTTGGAAAAGATGTTTCAATTGCAGTAGATATGAAATATCCAACTATTCATTTGGGTGAACGAGAATCAATCAGTGCTCACACAGTAAAAGACTTGAGAATTTTTCATGAAACAACTAATCCAGATATAATTAAACTTAAAAAAGAAGGAACAAGAGAAGGCGATTGTGGTGATCGGGCTGAGGATTATAATAAAAAATGTCTGGAAGCTTGAAACTTAATATTGGTTGTGGTATTAATAAATTAGAAGGTTTTATTAATATTGATTGTGATCCAGAAATGAAACCTGATCTAGTTCATAAACTTCCAACTAAGTTACCCTATGAAAATGAATCATGTGAATTAATTGTTATGTACCATACAATAGAACATATTTCTAAAAAAGAACATGGTGCGATTCTTATGGAATTTTGGAGATTGCTTTCTCCAGAGGGCCTTTTGATAATCACGTTTCCTGAATTTACAAAATGCGTAGAAAATTGGAAAACAAATTACAGAGGTAAGAAAGAATTCTGGGAAGCAACAATTTATGGAAGGCAGGCTTCAAATTCAGATTATCATGTCTCTATTATTGATTCCAATAGTTTTGGTAGATTAATGATAGATTGTGGATATCAAATAGTTAAATGCATTTCGGAAGTTCCAGAATTTTGGAACACTATTATTAAAGCAAAACGTCATTCTATGCATTCATATGAGATTGATGTGCAGGATGCAGTATGGCACTATCCACATTAATAACTTGGGAATGTAGAACTGCTGGAAGTGATAATAGTGGTGGTGGATTTAAGAGAGGTGCGACTGGAACTGATAGATCCCAACAAAATGCTGCTTATGTTAGTGGAACTAATTTAACTGTTCATGCAGTTACGAATACAGATGTTCTTCCAGATGGGCATACTCCTGCTGCTGCTGATGTAGGAAATTTAATTCAGATAACTGCTGGTGCTGGATTTACTTTAGGATTTTATGAAATTGCGAGTATTCAATCCGGTTATTGGAGACTGGATAGATCTCCAGCCGCTGTTGGAACTACAAGTGGAATTTGGGCAATGGGCGGCGCATTAGCCAGTCCGTCAATTGCTGTAATTAAAGCAACTGGAAATAATTTCATCTATATAAAAAATGATGGTGTATATTCAATAACTTCAGCTTCTGCTGGTGTAGCTGGAGGAATTCTACAGACAGCATCTAATGGTAGTATAACTACTTTTATTAGAATAATTGGATATAAAACTACTAGAAATGAGGCAATACTTGAAGCTGATATGCCAGTAATCCAAGCATCTGGCATATCTACTGCAATTTTAATAGATATAAACCATAGTTATTGGTTAGTAACTAATATAAAAGTTGATGGAGCTTCTTTAACTGCTATTAGTGGTATTGATGGTACTGTTAGTAATTATAATATTATAATTAATTGTGTAGTATTAAATTGTACTACAGTAGGAATTTATTTGAATGTTAATGCTGGATATGTTATAAGATGTAAAGTCTATGGATGTAGTGGTACATATGCTATTTATGGGGGAGTTGGGGTTTTTTATTGTGAATCTTTTGATAACACTGTTACAGGAATAATAAGTAATTATATTTTTAAGTGCATCTCTTATCGAAATCGTGGAGCCAACGTACGAGGGATACAAACAATATTAAATTCAACTAATATTTGCATAGGAAATATTTGTTTCTATAATCAAGGGGATGGAATTTATGTACCGGGTTCTGGAGTTATCATTAATAATATACTCTATAATAATGGAGCTTATGGTATTAATTTTGCAAATTATTCCGCATTCTCAGTTAATAATGCATTTGGCTCTAATACTTCTGGTGAAACAACAGGTTCAGGAATTCCATTAGTTGCAAATAATGTAACATTAATAGCAGATCCATTTACATCCGCATCTACATCAACTAGTGGAGCTTCCGATTTTTCATTAAATGCAACTGCTGGTGGTGGAGCAGCTTGTAAAAATGTGGGATTTCCAACTGAATCAATTGCAAGTACAGATACATTTAATGACATTGGATATTCAAGACATCAAGATCCTGCTGGTGGTGGAAGTTCAGCAATAGATATTCATAATACATTGTTAGTTGTACCACGTGGAGTTTTAGCATACTAGGAGAAAACAAATGGCAAGAAGTTACTCAGTTTATGCGGACAATATTGCAGCACAGAATTCTGCAACTGTTCCGCAGGCTCAAATTGTTTCGGCTGCTACAGTACGCCCGAAACTTTACGATTTGATGCTTGGATCACCTTCAACTCCGGCAGATCAAGCAGCAAGTTGGGCAATTCGTAGAAGTACAACTGCATCAACTGGTGGAACCGCGGTTACTCCAGTAGCAATTGATCCGGCCGATCCAGCATCTCTCGCGGCTGCAATGGTCGCTCCATCAATGTCCGCACCTACATTAACGGCAGGTTTATTTCTATTGGTTTGGTCTCAAAATCTTCGTGCAACATTTCGATGGGTTGCAGCTCCAGGAAAAGAGATTGTTGCACCAGCTACAGCAGCAAATGGTCTTACAATGATGAACACTGTTTTGACTGCTGCATTTAATGTTTCATTTACTCTTGAATTTGAGGAGTAGAAATGAAGTTGGAACATTCTGGTATTATTATTGATGGTATTCAAAAAGCAACTTTGTTACAATGTCCCCACTGTGGCTGTCATTTTGAATCAATAAAAGGTAGTGGTCATCGTAGAACTTTTTGTTTAAAGTGTATGGCAGTCACATGCGGAAAATTTGAATGTGATGCTTGTATTCCATTAGAAGCTCAACTTGAACATAGTGAGGGAAGAAAAACTCATTATGATGATCTTATTAAAGATATGATTTCTAAAGGAGCTTCACTAATATAATTGGTGAAGAGTGAGTCGTTGGCAATATCAGGGCAGGGCTGAGCCAGTTAGTACTCAGTCTGAGACTCCTATTTTAAATAAATGGGAGCCTAAATATCCATCTGCCTTTAGAAATCGACCAGTATTAATTGCTGCTATTGTTGCTGGATCTTGTTTCTTCACTGAATTTCCTCTGGGAGCTTTTACAGAATACCCTTCTAAGATTTATACTAAAAAATCTTCTTCTATTTATGGAATATTTAATCTAGATCCTAATCCGATATCAATAGAAGAAAATATTACTTGTGATAAATGGATACCAACTTATCCAATCCAAATTTTACAAAAGAAATCATTTTTATTTTATGGTTCTTTTAATTTTGATTTAAATCCTATTGTATCTTGTGATAAATGGATTGGTAATTATCCTTCTATATTACGACCAAGAAAAAGAATTTCTTCTACTGATTTTACTGTAATTGATCCTAATTTTGCTACAGTTCCTGTTACTGAAACAACCACACTTGATAAATGGATACCAAATTATCCATCACGATTAAATCTTAGAAAACAGTTTTTGAGACAAGGATCTTTTGAACCAGATTTAAGTCCTTTGGTAACCGGGGATATTGACAAGTGGTCTCCAACATATCCTAATAGATTAGATCGAAAGAAAAGATCTTTCTGGTCCGGTCGATTTGTAATTGATCCATTTGCATTAGCTTCTTTGGAATTTCCAGCTATTAGTAAATGGAATCCAACTTATCCAAATCGTCTTGATTCAAAGAAAAGATCTTTCTGGTCTGGAATAGTTACAACTGACCCAACTCAAATAGCTCCTCCTGCACCTACTTCGATAGATCAATGGATAGGAAATTATCCTAGTAGATTAAATCGTGCAAAGAGAATTTTCTGGTCTGGTGAATTCAGAACAGATCCAATTCCTATTCTTTTATTCGTTGATAAGTGGAATTCAACTTATCCTATTCAATTTGCTCTATTAAAGAAAATTAGACAACAGGAATGGTTAACTGTTGATTCTAATTTACTTACATTACATGAATCAATTCACATTGATAAAGTTCCATCTCTTTATCCAAATAGAATAGATAGACTAAAGAGAATTGCTCATGTAAATTGGATAACAATTGATCCTGCTTTCACTGTTCCACCAATTGAAAGTATTACTTGTGATAAATGGAATCCCATATATCCTGATAGATTAATTAGAAAATTGGGAATATTTGGAACTGGTTGTATCACAATTGATCCTAATTTCTTTAGTATTCCTCCAGTTCCACCAGTTCCACCTGATCCAATTATTCTTCCTGATTATACATCATATATTAGAAAATTTCTCGGTGATGTTTCAATTATTGGTTCTGGTCAATTAAGTAGTTCAGGCACAGTAAGTAGTCAAATTATTTCTGGTCTTGATTTGGATTATTTAAGAAAATGGCTTGGAGATCCTGACTAATGCTTGTATCAGAAATCATTGATAATATTCAGGTTAATCTCAATGAAGCAGGATTGACCTATTATACTGAAGTTGATATTTTGGAAGCTATTCAAGATGGGTATGATGAGATTGTTACATTGACTGGATGCATTGAAAAATACACATACCATCCACAAATTAATGATTTAGTTTATTACAGATTTGGGGACTCAATTTCAGATTTTTATGCAATTGTAGGGATATATAATTCTAATACAAAGAGATGGTTATATCCAAGAACATTGATTGAGGCAAGATCAATGAGATGGGATTGGGAATTATGGGATGGAGAGCCAGATAATTTCATAATTAGTAGTTATAAATTAACTGCAATCTTTCCTTCAAAATTAGCTGCTATTGGTAGTTTTCTTATATTTTATAATGCGTTGGCCGATTCCTTAACTACTGGTTCTACTCCTAAATTACCAATTAAGCACATGAATGTTCTGGAGAATTATGCTACTGCTTCTTTGTTAGAACAAGCTCAGGAATATATTCGTGCATCTAAGTATTTAAAAGAGTATGTAGAATCAATTTCAAAAGTTAAGGATGCAGCAAAATTACTTGCAGCAACAGATCGCCTTATGATAATGGGCGATTCAATGCCAAGATTTGCTGAAGGAGTAGGAGATTCAGAAATGTGGGTCGATTTTGAAACACCAACAGTTGTAACTCCAGCGAGTTTAACTATTGCTGGAGTTCCCTCACCTTCTACTGCATTTTATTTATTTAGAGATGCAGGAGTTTTATTTGAAGGAATTGGGTTTACTCGGGTTGGAAATACTATTAGTCTTAATGCTGGATATGAAGATGTTTCTGGTGTTACTGTTTGGAGAGCAAGTTACAGGACGGCATAATTATGCTTAACAGGATTGATTGGAGAACAGGACTTAAAAATAAGCCATTTATTGATGTTAAAGAATATCCTTTTAATGCAAAGGGAGACGGAATAACTGATGATACTGCTGCAATTCAAGCTGCTGTAGATGCACTTCCAACAGCAGGAGGTACAATAGTAATTCCAGCAGGTTCATATGTAATAAGTAATAATATTACAGATAGTGGTAAAGTAGCCCCAAAAATTATTAAGACTCATGGAGCTACTTTTGTAAATACCGGCTCTAAAACTATATTTGGTGCTACTCCTTATTCTACGGGTGAGGAAATCTTCCTTATTCCCCAGCCCTATTTTGATCCATTAGGTCAATCAAATAAACCATACTTATATATTAATGCTTATTATAATGAATCAGGTACCCCAAATATCAATGGATTTTATGCTTTTGCTTCAGTTGTACATCCTGGTCCCAATGCTGGTGGAAATTTTGTAGCTATTTATGGAGCAATTGAAACTGGGTCTTATAATAATGGAGCACAGCATACTGATATTTGGGGATTAAATACTGTATGCAATTGGCGGGCAGGAGATCCAGATGTAAATGTTGTTGGATATGAATTAGATTTAAATAATTTTAATAGTGATACATTTTCTGCATTGAAACATGGATTTGCAGCAGTGAATGGCTATCTTTATAAAACTGGTATTGGAATTTCCGTAGCTACATCAATTCCTGGAACTACTGGTTTGTGGAGGAATGCTGCTGTATTTTTAGCATTTTCTGATGTAGGAATAGTACTTGGTGGAAGTAATCCTGGTGCATATTATCCTTCTACAAGTCCCATTAATTTATTGAGTAGGCAGGATGCTTCTATTTCTGATAATATTGTTCTTCAGCGTTATAGTGATACAGTTTTTGGTGGGTATTTTTTGAGAATACTTAATGCTGCGAATTCAGTTAATTTACTTACATGGGATAATCAGAATAATGTTAATTTTAACGATGGTAGCTTAGGACTTAATGCAGTACCATTAACTATAACGGGTAGTATATTAACTTTAACAGATACATCATACATGGCTACTCCACCAAAATCTGTAGTATTAACTAATGGATTGAATAATAATATTGTATTATCCGGAGCAGAGTTTGTAAAAATTCTAGGACCAACAGGAGTATTTAGTCTTACTGGATTTGCTGCTAGAAATGATGGAAGTCGTCTTGAAGTATTTAATGCTTCCGCGCAAGAAATGACTATTGTAAATCAAAGTGCAAGTTCCTCTGTTGGAAATAGAATATTGACTTTGACTGGAGCGGATGTTATACTTAGACCTAGCTTTAGTTTTGCTAGTTTTGTATATGATGTTAGTGGGGAATACTGGCTATTAAAGGCATACAATTAATGACTGAAAATGTTGGAATACTCAAAGTAGACGAGTTTTATCTCTCTAAATTAGAGAATTCTAAATTAAAAATAGAGTTAGAACAATCAAGAGTACAGATGGCAGCATTACAGGTTGAATATACTCAATCTGTTCAAGAAATTATAAGATTGAATTCTAGAATTAATTTACCCATATTTGAAAAAGAACGCCAAAATGCGATTGATTCTATATTTGAAAAAGCCTGTGTTACTAGAGAGAATTATATCTTTAATGAAAGATCAAATACTTTTGAGAAATTAAATAAATAAATGAATATCTGGAATGATTCAATTCTAACTAACTTGGCTAAACAAGCTGAGGAACATATTGCAATGGTTATGCCTTGTATTGTAGATAGAATTAGCTTATCTACAACTTCAGGTAGTTCTTTGATTGCATTACCAAATTATATAATAGATATTGTTAGTATTACATGGAAAGGAAAACAATTAAGTCCTTATCCAATAAATGATTATATTGAAGCTGGTTCTGCACCAATGCAAGTCACATCATCAATCCCGTTGTATTATGTTTATAGTGGATATGGAACAAATGTAATTAAACTTCTTCCTGCACCAAATGAAACGTTGGCCGCTTCGTCAACTCCTCCATATACGAAGTTAGAAATCGGCCAAAGATTGGTGATTGAATTTAAACGAATTCCTGATTTAACTACTAACACTCAAAGAATACCTATTTATTTTAGGAGAAGATTAATAAAGGACTGGGTTTGTTATCGTGCATTTCTTCAGGAAAGTCAAGGAACAAATATAAAAGCATCTGAATATTTTAATAGTAAATTTAAAATGAATTTTGATTTAGCAAAAGAAATCTATAATAAATTATTTGTTTCAAAACGATACGAAATGCAACCACAAGAAAATTCATTTGCTGGTGGAAAACCTCCCAGACCAGTTCTTCCATCTCAGTTTGGACAGGTGATAAGAGACTAATGTCAACCTTAATTAAAAAAGAATTCCCATTGGGCTGGATTCCCTGTGATGATGAGATTAATGGAAGGCCACAGGGATTAATAAGGGCCGATAACTTAACTCAGGATGAAAATGGAGTATGGAGATTAATTAGGGGAACAAAGAAAGTATCTTCTGGTCCCTTTTCAAATTATATAAATAGAATTTACTCCAGATATTTAAATGGTAAAAAATTACGATATGTAAGTACAAATGGTTTTGTATATCGAAATTATGGTGGTTTAAATACTTTGACTGATTTTGATAGTGGAATTCTCGGTCCTGGTGGTGATCCAACATACACTGCATTTGGAACAGGATTTGGACATAATTTTATAGTATCAGGAACTCAAAAAAGAAAAGATAATGGAATAAACTTAGATAGTCTTGGAAATTCTAATTCAAGTCATGCATTGGGAATTGGTGCTCCTGCTGCACCATCATTGGTTGCTGGAAATCCTTATGTACTGGATGTTTCAGAAAAAAATGGATCTAATTTCGATTATTGGCAACGAATTGAACCAACTGGGGCCGAAACTTACAATGATGCATCTGACTATGTAGAAATACAATCTGATCCAGTTACATTTAGAGCAGTTGCATTGATAGGTATAACTCATGTGGTTACAATGGATGCAAAATCATTAACTGCTGGTTATAAAGGCTTTGATTCTGATATATTTAAAATCAATGTAAGGATTGGTGATACTGCTACATTTACTGGATGTAGAGTTGAATATCTTCTGGATACACCAACAGCAGTTGGATATGGTGAAGATGTAAAGAATTTCTTTTATAAGGATTGGGATTCTGGGAATGAAGTTTCTAATGCTATATCTGCCTATGATCCTGCTTCCTCAGATAGATTACCAACTGATTCTACACCCGATGAAATTAGGAGATCAAAAAGAATTGCTGGAGAAGATTCTGCAAGACTTTTAGGTTTTAAAAGATCAAAATTATATAGACAGGGAATTAATGTATGGACTACATTGGTGTGCCAGCGTTCTGAATTTACAAGAGTTGGTACTGATGATGCAAAGGATTGGGGAACAGTTAAAGGAATCAGAGTTATTTTCACAGGGATAGAACAACAAACATATGTTTTTAATGATCTCACATTTGAGGGTGGTCCTTTAACTGGTCATTTTACATATCGACAAGTTGATGTATATGATAATGGTGATTATCAAGAATTTGGTCTTTCTTCTCCGGACACTGATGAAATTCAAATAATCAATGCGGGTGTTAATGTCTTCTATAACTTTACCTCAGGAACTCAAGTTAATAGAGTTTGGTTATATAGAAGATCAGAATTCACCGGAGGATTTTACAAAATCAACGAAATAACTTCTCCATCGGCCGGTGGGTCATTTCTTGATTCAATGAGTGATGCAGAAGCATTGCAGTTAAATCAACAATTGCCAGTTTATGCAACGGCCCTTCCAGATTATATTTATGGAATGGTGTGTGATTATTTTGGAAGAAATATTTATTTAACTGCAAGAGAAGTAGTAGTTTCTTTCAAAGATAATCCTGGCATTTATGATTCAAGATTTGTTCTTGATATTGGTGGTTCTGAGGGAGAGTTTAATCTTTTTATTGCAAAAGTAAATAATTCATCCATTGTAATTGGAACTACTAAAGATATTTATGAACTAACCGGAGATGGGTCTGAAATTGAATTAGTTGATGGATCAATTATTCTTGATTTTAAACTTAGAGCATTGGGTGTAGCTACTCCTCCAGTTTGTGATGCCTTCTGCGTTTATGATAGTACATTGATTTATTTAGCCCATGATGGTTGGCATCGCATGGTTGGGTCATCTAATCAAGTATTTAGTCAGGAGCTTTCACTTCTATATCAAAAAGAAACACGTCATGATATTAACCATGTACTTGTTCCAATTGCAAATAGTAGTATAGTAATGTGTTTAATTACTCGTGGAAAATTCTGGGCAGGTGTAGATCATGATACAATAGGAAGAGCATTACATGTATTTAATTTTAAAACAAACACATGGGAGTTTAGAAGATTTGAATCATATGGAGAAAATCCGACAGCATTATTTGCGGAGGAAGATGGAACCATTCTTTATAGTACCCCTTCGGCGGGAGATAAATGGCTCAGAGAATATGATGTCGGGAAATTGTATGATGAATCCACTAATATTAATTTCTTATTTCGTACTACTTATGACGATGATAAAAAACCCAGAAATAGAAAGGATCTTTATACTTGGAGAGCATCCATAGATTCAGAGAATGTTGCAATTGATCTTACTATTAGAGCAATGGATGATGCTAATACTATTTATTCTCATACATTTTCTCAAGCATTTAATGGGGATGTTACTATTTCTTTCAATTTGAATGATCAGATAAGTACTCCTATAAAAAGAATTCAGATTGAAATATCCGGATCTACTTCTTCATTAACAATTAAAGAAAATTCAATTGATTATGATGAACGACCAGAGCAACTTAATTTCTTGATAATTCGACCCTCAAATTTTGGAGTTGCCGGTCGAAAAAGAGTTCCAATAATTCCAATGATTATTGATACTCTTGGGTCGGATGTTACATTTACTCCAGTAATTGATGCAGTTAATAAAACAATCTCAACAATAAATACAAATACAAAAGCACCACATATTCATTATTTTAATCCTGCTGAAACTGGTTATATGGTTGGAGGAGTTCTCTCAGGAAATATATTTGAATTTTATGAATTGATCCAACCACGAGAAATTGAAATTCTTCCAGATCCAATTAAATATAAATTTACAAATCATTCTAATCTGGGAACTACTTCTCGAAAAAGGTTTATTCAATATGCTAGAATGATAGATACAAAAGGGTCGAATGTTACATGGACGCCCATAATTGATGGAGTGTCATTTCCTATGTTGATAATAAATTCTGATAGAAAAAAGACACATATTTATGCATTTGCAACAGAAGCGATTGGGGTAGATATTTGTTGTGAATTAAGTGGAGTAAATGAATTTGAAGATTATGGGGAAAGTTTAGCAGATTGTGCTAGTGAAAAACTTCCTCCGGTTTCTAAATACAAGTTTAGTAACTTTAGCAATCTAAATTCTACATCACGAAAAAGATTCGTTCAATATGCAAGAGTAGTAGATACAAAAGGTCAAAATGTTTCAATGGTTCCAGTTATAGATGGGACTTCCTATTCTGCTCAAATTATTAATTCTGGTAGGAAACAAACTCATATCTATACATTTATTACAGATGTTGTAGGAATTGATATTGCCTGTATTCTTTCTGGAGCAAATGAATTCGAAGATTATGGTGAGGATCTTTCCAAATGTGTTTGGGAGGAACTTCCAAGAATTACTAAATTCATTAATCTTGACAATACAAATTTTGGAATTGCAAATAAAAAAAGAATACGAACTATTCCATTTCTTATCAATGCTTTAGGTGGAACAATTATATATACTCCTAGAGTAGATGGAATTAATTATCCTGCATCTTCCTTAACATCAACTGAGAAAAGGACCCTTCTTCACTATTTTTCTACTGATTCTTTTGGAATTGATTATGGTGGGACTCTTTTTTCTACTACTGATTTTGAATTTTATGAAATGTTGAAACCCGAGATAGTCCAAATTCTTCCAGTCTCTAAAATGTTCGATCAATTAGGACCAATTGAATTTAATAAAGTTGGTAAAATTAAGGAACTTAGATTAAGAATTGTTCCAACTGGATCTGCAATGGCTGCTGAAGTATTGTCTGCTGATAGTTCTATTCTTTCAACTAATTTTGTTACTGTTCCAAATATAGAAAATAGTTATACACTGAAATTTCCTCGTGGAGTAAATCCGACTATTTGTAGAGTTACGCTATTGTCTTCTAATCCCTTTCATCGCTTGTCTTCTGAATTTAAAGTTCAAATAGATGGAAAAGTACCAGAATATAGATATGTTGATGAAAATGGACAGGAAATAGAATGAGTGTAGTTCGTACAATTCAGGATGCAGAACTTGAAATAGGAAAACTTTACAATAGAATTGAAAAACTTGAAAATGCATTAAAACCTAAAATTACACAAAACGTTACAGAAATTAGAACAGTTGATATTGATAATGAAGCTCTTGATATTAATTTTGGAGCAGATGCAACAATAATTTCTCATTTTTTAAAACATATATTTAATGGAGAAGTTAAATTCACTGATATTGAACTATTTGATTTTTATCCAACTGTAACTTTTGAATATGCAAGTGTAACTCCTGTAGTTGCCAAAGGAAGAATATATTTAAATGGGGTTCCAGTTCTTGGTTTGTCAGTAAATTTGGGAACGGATGGATCTGTTTGGAATTTGGATGATACTTCCACTGATGGTAGTTTATTTATAATTAGAAAAGCTAGTTTAGAATGGTATTATGCAACTGCTGGATCCAATCCAAGAACTTTAACAAGTATTTTTAAAACAGATTCTGGAAATAGATTATACAATAATAGCATTGCAATATTAAATGTGCAGCAATCAGATCCTGGGGCCGGTCCATCAAGTCCAAGTATTACAACTTTGGGAATTGGTGGAACAGCTGGTGGAACATATACTGGAGTGGAACAAAATCTAATTAATAGTTTATCGACAAATAATGGAAATCTCAATACTGATGTTTCAAATCTCAAAACTGCTGTAGATGCACTTATAACAATGTGTGATAATATTCGTACTGCTTTACGAAATCATGGACTTTGCGCGTGAGGTGACTTATGGCCGCTGCTGCTGTACCATTAATTGCATCTGGAATTTCTGCATTGGGTGGTTGGTTAGCTAATCGAAAGAAACAAACTACACAACAACAGAATCAAACATCAACTCAGAATAATCTAACTATGCCTGAGTATGATGAAAAGACTGCGATACTTAGAGATCGTCTTATCAATATGTTTCTTTCTGGAGCAGAAGGAAATGAAGATCTTTTTAGAGGTTATGAAACTGAAGGATTAAAAAATATAAATAGATCTTCAGACGTATCCTCTCGTCTTCTTGAATCATTACTTTCTTCTCGTGGAATTCGTCGAACTGGAATGGCGGGTAATGCATTATTTGGAAATGAAATGAATCGTCTAAATCAACAATCTAGTTTCTTGAATAACATTCCTTTACTCAGGGACCAACTTCAAAGACAAAAAATGGTAGAAGCTGGTAATTTCTTTGGGTCGATTCCTAAAGGGGCCAGAACTACAGGTACTACAAATACTTCTGGAACTGGAACAATGACAGATCCTGGAAACCCTCTTGGTGGTGCAGTTTCTAATCTTGGAGCTACATTAGCATATTTTTATGGACGTGGTGGATTTGGTAGTGGGAGTGGAGGAGGAAATAATTCAGGTGGAAATTTTATGCCATCTGATACTATGGTAAATATGTCAACACCAAATTATTCTCCATATCAATCATACTTTGATCCTAAAAGATATAATTTAATTCCTGGAATTAAATGAGGATATCAAAATGCCACGTGGAGTAGATTTATCTCCAAGTACAGCAATACTTCAAGCCTTTGAACAGGGTTATAGAGAGAGACTTGCCAATGAGCAAATGCAATTTAATAGACAATTTAAAACTGCTCAACTTAAACAGCAATCAGATGAAGCAACTGCAAGACAAAAACAAGCAGAAGCACAACTAAAAGCTACCGAAGAATTTAGACGTGCTAATCTCCAAAATCAACAAGCAACACTTGATTTTCATAAAGCTGTTCAAGAATCTCAAGCAAAGCAACAATCGGCCAAACTTAAATTAGATTATCTTCAAGGAGTTAGAAAGGGAGAAATTAAACCCTTAACCCAAGAAGTTACGCCTGAAGAATTTGCAATGAGAGATCCAGAATCTTTTGGACCAGCAGAAAGATATAGAATGGTTCCAGAGAAATTTTCTCCACTTCCAGGAGTTGATATTAATCGTGGAGAATTACCCGAAATAGCACCAGATCCACTGCAATTAATAGAAGCACGATTTGCTGAACAGGCCGATTTACAAACTCAACGAGATAAATCCCTGATGGATAGATTAAATCAAACTGAAATTGCTTCAAGTGTAGAAAAATTGGCTGATAGAGAATCCAGAGAAAAAATTGCTGGAATGAGAATTGCTGCAAGAAAAGCAGAGAATGCTTCTAAACAAAAATCAATAGATGATTCTCGTTTAACTATTTTCTTACATGGAGAAGCAGTTCCAACAGCTAAAGAAAGAGCGGATTTAAATGATGTTGCTAAAAATTATGAATGGGCCGATGGTTCCAGGGGAGCTATTCTATTATCAAGAGAAAGTACGCAAGCTTTGAGGGGAGCACAGCTAGGTAGACGAGCCGTAGAAATGTCAATAGAGTTAGCAGATGCTCTTAATAATATAGGTCGTCCTGGTAAAGTTGGTGAAGAAGCCTTATCTCGGGCTATTCAATTATCTAAAAATATTAGAGGGATAATTCCTTCTCTTCGTGATACAATGGGAGCTAGAAATTTAGGTGTTCTTTCTAAACCAGATATTGATATGTTAGAGGCTAATATACCAAATATAGGTAATGAAGTTTGGAATAGAGCATTGAGACATATTGGAGGGTTAAGTTCTCTTAAAGCTAGTTGGAATTCAGAAAGAGCTAAAACAATCTATCAGTCTTATCAACGGGGATTAAAAAATATTACAAATGGAATGGTTAGTGGACAAAAAGATTTTCTTAATGAAAAATATGGATTAGCTCCTGAGATATTAAATAATTGGCACGATTATGTAGGAGGTAAATCTAATGCCCCAGGCTTACGGTAAACCAGATGTTCAAAGACAGAAACTAGCAGAATTTTTTCAGAAAGCTGTTAGTTCATTTGAAAATCTTCCTGGTTCCTTAATCAAAAATGTTGCTGGAATTCCACTATCTATTCCACCATTGATGGATTTACTTCCTTTTTCTACTCCTGTTGGTCCATCAGGTCCATATGGTATAAATCCTGGACAAACAGAAGAACTAAAGAGTATGATGAAAGGAATTTATGAACCATATCTTCCCGAAAATATTGAAAATACACTTGTAGAAGATCCTGGTCGTCCTATACTTGATTTGGCGTCACTTGTTGCTCCTTTCTTAAAAACTGCTAAAGGCTCAGGACTAGGAATTTCTCCTACTAAAAGATTAAAAAATTATATTATAAATAAGGTTGGGCATGCTCCTGAAGAAATTCCAGCTGAATTATTAACTGATGAAGTATCAGGAATCAAACAATATGGTGGAGCAACTCAACGTGAGATAGTGGAGGAATCACAAAGAAGAGGAATTCCACTTAATTGGCTTCAGGGATTAAAAAGTAGAGTTAATGCTGGATTTATAGAATCCTGGTTAAATCCAGAAACCGCTGCTATTCATGACCCACTTCTTGAAGCAAGAAATAGAGTTCAAACTAGAGAAACTAGAAGTATGGTTCAGGAACTTCTTGATCCAACTGGTAAACTAGATGTATTGGATGAACCAGGATTAACTGCTTCTAAAATTAATAAAGAAGTTACTAAAGAAGGCGGAATTATAGAAAAATATTGGAATAATATTAAAACTAAAGAGGCATCAGTTTTTGGTCCGGCTAATGAAACAATTATTCCATTTACTGAGGAAAGAAAAGTTTCTTATAATAGAAGCGGTGGGCAAACTGGGGAAACTGTAAAAGATATTCCAAGAGAAGTACAAGGACCCATTATTCTCAGTGAAACATATCCAATTATAGAAGATTTAGTAAAGGATCTTAATGTAGTAGAAAATTCCTTCCTCAATACTCCTTTAGTTCTAAGTGATCATGCAGCAGTTATAAAGAAATTAAAAGGACTTCTAGAAAATCCTTCTTATAAACAATTAGAGGGTACATTTAATATTGGTGATATAAATATACTTTGGAGTATTAAGCAAAATTTGAATGGATTAAGAAATTATGTTAATAATAATATGCAAAATTCTGGGCTTAGTTCTAAATTATCTGATCTTCATGAAGCTATTAAAAATGATATCTATAATACTTTTAGCGATCCGCATGGACATGAATGGTACAAAAATACTCCGGATTTGGGAGAAAGATTTAAGAACTATATCGAATTTAGTGGGGAAGAATTAAAGAAAAAACAAACATCTGCTTATAAATATTTGGGAACTGAACCTTGGAGGGGTTTAAATTCACAAGCTATAATGATGGACCCTGAAAAAGGTATTGCTGGAATGATGGGAAGTTATAATGATTTTAAACATAGTTCAGATCTACTTGGTAAAGATACTTCTCGTCAGGTTCTTTTAGCAGATATGTTTGCAGAAACAGTAGATACAGAGAATATGTTGAGAGGTTATGATTATAAAAAGATTAGAAATTATACTGAAAAACATAAAGATAAAATTAATCTAGTAATGAATACAGATCAAAAACATGCTCTTAGTATATGGTCAGGTTTTGTAGAAAATCAAAATAAACTTAATGAACTTCAGAAAGCACAATCTCTATTTTCTACTCGGAAAGATCAAGGGGTTCTTAATATTGTTAGTGGTGCATTGGCCCAACGGCCAGGACTTCTTGCATTAGGTATAGTGAGGGATGCACAACTTATTTTTTCTAAGAAATTTCTTTCTAAAATAGCATCAGATACACAAGCTGTTTATGCAGCAGCAAGACTTGCAGATACACCATATACACATCCATCAGTTATAACACGAACAAAGAATTTTATTAAAATTTTAGGTAAAATGAATGTAGTTGGTAAATTGAACTATGCAGATGGAACTGAACAAGAAGTAGGGGTTACTTCAAGTGGAGAAATTAGACCTCTTGATGAAAGAAGTAAACCCCTTGGATTTTTGGAATAATTATCTTACTAACCTCATCGCATCAATCTGTCTCATTTCAGGAATGATATCTTCATAAAGAATAGGAATACATTCTTGAAATTGTTTTAGTAATGGAATTGTTACTTCTCTCATCTGAGGATGTGCTTCTTTGCATGTTCTCATAATGAAGAAATGACGCCAAGTTCGTAAGTTCATGGTTGCAATTAAACGACTTGCAAGGGCATTGGGAAAAATTGAGCGAGCGATTTGAGGTTTGATTCCATTTTTAATTAGTTCTTTATAGGCGTCTTCACACGTTTCAATAACATTTTCCCAACAGCATTGACCAATAGTGGATTCAATGCAATCATCTTTAATTTCTCCATATTCATGATTATTGAATGGATATATAAAACTCGGTGGCATCTTCTTTTCATAATTCACAAATCGAGTTGATTCCTGAGTGTAAGACGCTAATCTGTGTCTGACAATTTCATGTGTGATTCCACGATCCACATAGAAATCAACGGTTGCACTTGCATGCTCTGTAATTGACCAATCTCCATGACCAAGAACTACTGCTCGGATGAAGCGATCATAACTATAATCCGTTTGGGAATCTTCAGAACGATGTGAAATACGGCCACACCATTCAATTTTACGAAGAAGATTTATTCCATTTCCTTTAGTAAAATCTACAATAGGGTTTATGGAACCATCATCACAGAAATTTATTAACTTTGCATACGGCTTCACAATCTGCATTTAATTCACCTTTCTTTTTTCTTAAAATAATTTATTTCCATGTTTAAATGTTCTAGTTTCATTGTATCTTTGTTTTACTTCCACGCACATATCAGGATCTATTCCTAAAATTGCAAATAAATGTAATATTCTTATTAGCAAATCTGCAAGTTCTATGGGAAATCCCTCTGGTTTAGTACCATCTTTGTGATAAATTTGGTATAATCCGTTATTATTTCTTAATTCTTCAACCGCTTCGCTTATTTCTGTATGCATTAGCAGTAGTTTTTCTTTAGCTATTTCTATTTTATCTCTATTTTCTTCATTCCATCCATTGTTTTTACCCCACTCCAAAATTTCTAATGCTCGTTCATTCATTGTCATTTAATTCACCTTCCAAAGATTAATTCTTATGTAAAATTTAAAGAATCTAATTAATAGAACTCTCCTAATTTCTCCTTTTGACATTCCATGTATTAGTTTAATTTTTGGCCAAAATCCCATTGGGAGTATAGCAGATAACATAACTTGTTCTTTTTTCAATTCACCTTTCCTTTCATTTCTAATTCGTTTAAAAACATATTTCTTCCTTTGTTACTAATTTCGTAAGTAGTCTTCAATTGATTTCCCCCAGTATAAACAAGACCACTTTGTTCAAGCGTCATTATTGCTTTGTCTAACATTTCTGCATCAATTCTTCCAAGTAATGTACTAAGAAGAAATTCTCGTTCAATTGGCCGATTCATTTTTATAAGCATAACCATGACTTCTGTTATACATTGACCAATGGGTGTACTTCCGGTTCCTACAGAAGCAGTTAATTTCTTATAATTTACCCAAATTTTAGATATCTTTTCTATTGCCCTCACCATATGTCGTTTTTCAACTATAAGATCAAATCTTGGTTCTGACGCTCCTAATAAAATTGCAAGTTTAAGTGCATGTATATGTGCTCGATGTTCAAATCCAGTATGCGATTCATTTTTTTCAAAATCGCAAGCTTTATACCAATCATCCATATATTTAATAGCATCTTCAGTAACTTTTATTATACCTTTCTTTCTTGCTAATTCATGAAGATGTTTAATCAATGGCTCTAAATCTACATCAGTTGTTGGATCATTAAATCCTAAATCTTTATGTCTAGCTTTATTTTCTACTAGAATAATTTGACGTCCCACTAATCCTCCATGTACATCTACATTAGAAAACATATCTTTAAGAAATGCAAAATTAGTTGCAGCTATAAATGTAACACAAGTATCTTTTAAAGTAACAACTTCTTGAGATTTGAGAAGGACTGGGTGTTCCTCATGATAATCATAAATATCAGTTAGAATTCCTGAAGTCTGTGTATCTTTAACTAGGAAGGATGCAAGTTCTTCAGTGTACATTAAGCATGAAGCTCCTTTAATTGTCTTATTTTCTCTATTTTTTACTGCTGCAAGTTCATTTAAAACTGCTTGAATAGATGCACGTCCTTCAATGATCTTAGTGTTATTAATTGTTTTTACCAATCTACTTAGTGCTTTTAATGGTGAAGATTTTCTTGTTGCTGCTGAATCTCCAATAAACATTACATATATGTTGGGATATACTCTTCTAAAAGCACCAAATCTAACATAAGCATTATCACGCATAACAGCAGCTAATGCAGTGTATCCCGCCCATTCAAAATAACTTGTTGGTGATTCCATGTATCGCGTAACTTTAAGAAATTCTTCAATAAAATCATCCATTAGCTATCTCTTTTGAATCAGAATCTTTTCCATAACGAGATAAATAGTAATGGCGCAATACACGAATTCGATTAAGACAAGCTGGACAAACTCCACATTCACAAGATGCTTTTGGTCCTCTCTTCTTTGGAGGGGGTATTTTTGGTATTTTGAAGGGTTTAGGCATGGATTAAAGTTTTTCACCAGAAAGAATTCTCTGTTCTAAATCAAATTCATCCGTTGACCAAGTTATACATATACCAGATAAATTCCATAAAAGAATTAATCTTCTTTTTTCATAAGTAACTGGATTTAATTCTATACCAATCCAAAATATTTTATTATCAATTAAAATTTTCTTTTCTACTTCAACTACATTTGATAATCGAGATGTTCGCCATTTTCCAGTGAAATCCATTTCTTCAATCATCTGAAATTTCTCCAATCAGTCCTAAAAGTTTAAGTGTTACGTAGAAATCTTTGAGTCCTGGTGTTTCTTTTTCGATTTTGTTATGTTCAATTTCCCAAATTGCTGTGTATACTTTACAGAGTTTGTTATAAATGCAATGAACTCTATAGTAGATGAGATACTGAAATGGCCATTGTTCAAATAAAAGAAATACATTTCCTGATTTATCATCTGGCTCAATAAGTATTTCTTTGCATGTTATTTTTCTAAATTCCATGTATTTTTCTTCCAATCAAATATTATTGCTTTCATTGGTATCATATAAGCACTAAAGAAGTATAAATTATTATCTGGTAAATCTTCTGATAAATGTATTTTTATTTTCTGTTTTATTACATTTTTAAAAAGAACACTATTAGTAATTAATTTTATATATCCCTCCAAAGTACAATAAACACTAGTTAATGGCGGTCCATCTCCTTCTCTACATTTATCATACATTTCTTGTAAAGTTTTTATATTTAATTGTTTTTCCATTCCACCATCTCTCCCCAAGAAATTTCTCCTAAAGTAACCTCACCGGGAATAACTAATTGATAATCTCGTTTTAAACAACATTCATTGAAATCAATTGGAATTCTAACTGCATTTAGAAATGATTCACAAAATTTATCCTTTGCTCCAATTGCAACTTCAAAAGTTAATGAATCATGGGATTCACAAATTGGAAATGCAATCGGCGGAGGAAATTTTTCAACAAGTTTAGAAATAATAGTGAATTTATTATGGTCACTCACTGTAGCTTGTGGTATTGTTGAAAAGGCTTGCTTGTACATTGGATCTTCAACACGCCCAAAGAAATCTCGCCTTCGTCCATGTGGACTTATTAAATAACGAAATTGATCTATTCTCTCCTTAATCTGAGCATGAAAAATACCACGAATTTTAGGGGATATTTCATGAAATCGTGTAAGAATTTCTTTACATCTTGATTTATCAAAATGAGTCATTACTGAGAGGACACCTGGTCCTGCGTCGTAGTTTCCTGCATGGCGTGGTTCTTTTCCCAAGTATTGCCGATCATCATATTCAATGTCTTCAAATGCTTTTCCAGTAATGAGCATAGCTGTAAGAACGTGGCGGTCATCTTTAAATCCATTTTTATTTCTTCTGAAAGTGGTTCTATTAAGAATTTCCATTCCTTCCCAATCTTCCGCGAGCACACACACAACTCTATCTTCGGCTTGGGCTTGATCTCCTTCAATGAAACAATATCCAGGAGAAGGAATGAATATTCTTCTGAGATCTTTTCCAAAAGATTCCTTACCAAACTTAAATCCATGTTTTGGGATTGTTTGGAAAGATCCCCCGAGATCAATTTCTTCGATTTTACCTTTTTTACCAATGACATAACCTTTCTCCAATGATTTACCTGCTGTATTTCTACCTGTTTTTGCCCATCCAAGACGAAAAGAACTTCGCATTCTTCCATCAGGAGAGATCGGATTTACAAGAAATTGAATTACTTTTCCCAACTTACGAGCAAAAATTAATCGTTTAAGAACTTCCTTAATTCCTGTATCTGTGATTTCATTAATATATATTTCCTCAATAGTATCTTCTCCGGTATCGTAGGCTTGTTTCCCGGAATCCGTTGTATGAGAATGTTTAGGACATTTAAGTATATCATAGACGAACTTTCCAACTTGTGCAGGAGAGAGAGGGTTGATTCTTTCTCCAGCGATAAGATTGATAATTGTACAATTTTCTTCGAAAAGTGGCCTGTATTTATTGAGGAGTTTCTTTCTTTCTTGGTCATCTACTCTAATTCCTCTTTCTTCCATTTTCTTAAATGTAAAGAATGCTGGCATTACATTCTTGAAAAAGAAAACTTTCACACCTTGTGTATGTGCATCATTTAACTGTTTATCCCAAGTTTGCCAAGCCACTAAGGCATCTTTGGCATTGTAAATTAGAAGTTTATCTGCTGAATGAATTTTTGGATCATATTCTTTACCTTCATCTTTGTAATATGGCTGATCTGAATATATGGAACAAAGAAAATCTAGGCCCTTGGGTAATTCAGGATAAATAGTTGACTGCATCAACATTGTATCACCAATAATATTATGAATATCAAATCCCCATTGCTGTAGAACTGACCAATCATATTTGATATTCTGATTTATCTTGGGAAGTTTAGATTTTAGAATTTCATCAATAAGTTTATACAAATATCCTCTACTATGACCATCCATTGAATTACCAACAAGAAGTGGTACTGAAATTGCTTCATATCCATCATGACAGAAACTTATACAAGTAATAAAGCCATGATGAGTTTCAATGTCTAAAGTTAGGAATCGACCTTCTTTTCCTCGTTCCCACCATTTAGATAATTCTCCAGGAGTTCTAACTATCCAAACTAATTCTTTTGGTTGGAACAAGGAATTTAGTTTTCGTAATTCGAATACTTTTCCAATATCCCATTGAGTATAGGAGTAGGGTATCTCATTTTGTTCCATTATATCCCGCATTGAGAGACATGGAACTACATTTATTGGAAGTTCAGTTAATGAAGGATCTATGTGAAGAATTGATCCCCTGTGCTTATGAATAGATTTTTCTGCAGTAATTCCAGTAAGTGCCAATTCTCCAAAAGATAGAATTACTTTTGGTTTAACTGCTGCTATTTCTTCCTTGATGATATGTTTCCAGTTTTGTAATTCGAATACCTTTGCTAAAGCCTCCTTTTTTACTTTAGCAATTTTAGATTTAAAGCCTGGAATTGGAACCTTGATAAAATGAGTACAGTAGGAATTCTCAACCTTCCATTTATAAGGTGATAAAAGTGTATTTGTAAATCGTCTTATCCCTCCTTCAAAAGCTACACCACGAGTATTTTCTTCTTCGGTGGGATAATCTCCGACTATCATAATATCAGAAGGTGGGCCGGTTGCTGAGATGGAGTTCATTTTCTTTCATCTTTTCCAATAACTCGTTTAACTTAAATTGATCAGTTTCTAAAACTGCCTTCAATGACTCTAACCGAATTAGTTTTGGTTCTTTTCGTAGTTTCTTGAGTGCAGCTATATGGTTATTAACCCATGATGGTCGTACATTAAGGAATTTCATTATTTCTCTGGGTTGCATATAGAACTGTAAATAGTAGAAGGCAAGAAATTGGATACGCCAATCTTGTGAATTAATGCACTCAAGGGCCAATTCTTGAGCTTTTTCTTTTGAAGATGCAATTTTAGGTTTTCTCATGTTCCCTAATTATAATATCTTTTGGTTCTCCAACTCTAGCGTGTCTGGATTCTACTAGAATCAATGTGATTTCTGCACCCTCTGAAATGTGAAAGTCCAAATATGGCTTGGTTCTTTCATTCAGAAATGCTAATTTAATTAGCTGTACCTCTCTTGGACTTTCGGGAGTAAGCACAACTTTGTTTTGATCGTTAAATTGAAAGTTAACTTTCATGTTGATTCCCTCTCAAGTTTTTCAAATCTTTTATAAATAAGAGAGTAAAACCTGATTTACATTCCTCACAATTTCTAAAATGAATAGCTTGAGATTCATGTTCTTTTTGATGAATACTTAAAGCTATCTGGAATGCATGCTGGTATTCTTCACTTTTTTTTATTTCCTTAACTTGAGATTGAGTTAACATTGTAAAGAAACAGCCTTTCTACTTCATTTAGAAGTTCTTGTGCATATTTTTCATTTATTTTACCTGGAAGATCAAAAAATCTTGGTTGTCCAAATTGATCTCTAAACCAGATTGATGATCTCCCCAATGAACTGCTATAATCTACTCTCATGAATTTAAGTTTCATTCCACATTTCCTCCATACTGCTTTCTTGTCACAGAATCCACAATTTCATTATGATGATGTTTTGGGTGTTCTGGAGCAATGGATTCAAGAACACAATATACTGCTACATTGATTAAATTCTCCTGATTTCCGGTCCTTTTATAAGCTTTGAGTTCTTTTTGAAGACGAGATAAATAGAGCTGTTTTCCATGAGGGCCAGCATATCTTAAAAATCCAATAAAGAATCTATTAACCATTTTCTGTAAGAATTTCTGAAGAAATGTTGTTCCTTCTGGTTTTATTTTAGAACTTACAAAGAGTTCCAAATTACTTTCCTTTTTCAAATTTAAACCACCAAAGAATTATCACAAGACTTAGAAGAATAATGGTTATGTTTTCTAGAAGATCAAATTTCATTTCTGTGTCTCAAGACATTAGTTTCTCAGTTTCGCAATAACAATATAACAATGACCAAATTTGAATTCAATTCGAGAATGGTCACAATTAGTAGTTTCAAGATAAACTCTTGCATCTTGAACTGCTCGTTCGAGAGATGTCTCCGGCCGAATCTCAAGTTTAAGAGTTTTTCCAGTAGAGACATAAAAAGACTTAGAAAGAACTTCATTCATGTTAAGTGGCATTTGGAATCTCCCTCATGAACTCAAAAGCTTCAGCAAGTTTTTCAGCTTGTTCAGGAGTTTTTGTAAAAATAGTTAGATCAAAACTTGAATATCTAACTTCAACCCAATTAATAAATCTTCTATCAGGGGTATCGACATTTAATTGAATATTAGTTGATTGAATATTAGTTGATTTAATTTTATCAGCAAGATGAATATTGATGTCCATTTGATTTTCTTTCTCCGATTCATGATTTAACATTGCGGAACAGAATCGGTAACAATCCAGGCCGTTTTATAAGTTATCGCCCGTGAAACTCTCCCTAAGTATTAAAAGGGAACTACATCATCCGGTGCAAAACAATTGGCCTTCTTTAGGATTCGACCTTCATAAGGTTCATCCTTAATTTCACACCAAATTTTGGTGCCTGCCATCTTTTCGTACTCTACTTCTTTGCCAATGAGTTCATCAGCAGTACATTTAAGAAGAGCGATTGTTAAACCGACCAATGTATTGGCGGCTTCTGTAACACCTGAAGAAAGTGCATTTCCATAAACTACAACAGCAAATGCACGTCCCTTATTTTCTTCAGTATTACCAGGACCAGCAATACACTCAAATGCAAAAACGTAATCCAAAACTCCAGGACTACCTTTATGTGGTTTCTTTTTGAACTCCTTAAATTCAAGAAAAGTCCATCCCGCAGACATTTGCTTTGTCGCGGAAATAATTTCAGCAGTGAATAGAATTGGCATGTCGTTTGTTTAATAAAAAACTTTTTCTTCAGTAATTAAACTGAATGAAAAAATTACTTCTCCTGTTTCTTTATCCACAATATCAGTTTGGGGTTCATCTTCATTGGTACTGATTTGAATGGAATATTTTTTGCAAAGTTCTACAAGATCTTTTTTAATTTCGTTATGATCTGCCATCAAAGATCCGATTGTTTTCTAACTGGCCATAATTTAGCCAGTTCTCTGTGTGCAATAACTGTTTGCACGAATTTATGATCATGACCTGATGCTTCGGCCATTGCTGCATAAACCGTAAGCATAGGAATAAAAAGAGAATCCTGTGCTCGTAGAAGAAAAACAGGTTCATCCTTAGGAATTCCCTTTCCTTTTTCTACGAATGGATCTTGAATACGATTGTAGTCTTTTCGTGCATGAATCACTTCTTTACCTCAACTTTCTTCTCAACTTTCTTTTCATTCAGCTTCGAAATCAGAAATTCATAGAAATTTTTTCCAGTGATTTCGAACTTTCCAGGAGGTAATCCAAGGGCCGATTTTGCAAAACCACCTGTGAATTCAGCAAAGTGTTTTGGACCCTGTGATACAATTGGATTTTCCTCTTTGTAAAAACGGTAAACTTCATCAAAGTAACCAGGAATTTCTTCTGCAAGATTTTGACTTGCTCCCGCCAATCTTTCCCCAATTACTTCGGAAGGTGCATAATCACTTGATCCTTGTTTTTTCCCCCAGAGATTAGTTACCCAAGCTGAGAAAATGACATTGATTCCTACTTCGGCCAATGGCATTACCCATTCAAACATCAAGATTCTAAATGCGGTGGATACATAATTATAATCATCTGGATGAAGGAATTTGACTTTACCACGAACTTTTCCTTCAAATTTTCCTTCCTGTCCACGTAATCTTAGGGAATCCCGAGCTAACATAGCGGCCAGAGAACCAACAGAATTAACAAAAATACTTTTGTATTTGCATTTTCTCTGTTGTGCGTCTATGAGAATTATTGATCCCTTATTATCAATTGCTTCAAATCCATCTTTGGGATTATAAAAGTCAAAATCAACTTTGGAGATACGTTCCTTTCCCAACCAAGCCAAAGAACTAAGCCCTCCCCTTATACGATTGTCAATATCAAATGTATAACTTGGTCCTGGAAAACTCCATTGAGCACAATCTTTACCAGAACCTGAACGACCAACAAAGAGAGCAACAAAACCTTTATCTAACTTAGGTTTTAGTTCTTCTCCATCAATTGTGAATAAATCAAGAGCATTAGCCACGTATTTCCTCTTCTATTCTTACCAATTCACTAGTAATGTTATCTCTTAAAATTTCTAATTTATTGTAACTAGAATTTATTCCCATTTCTTTTTCGAGAATAAATAAAAGTGTCCTTAGAATTAAAAAACTGATCCAAAGTGTCATTGTTTTCCCTCCATCAGTTTCTCTAATTTCTTTTGTAATCTCCGAGTTAATTCGGCTTCCTGTTCTTGAGTCATTCCCCTTGCAGGATCTGCTAAAATAATGTCGATTGATGGAATTTGATCAATGGGTTCAATGGCTATTCCTGGTTCCTGAAATGAATCTTTAATTTCATCAGTTGGGGGAAGGACCAATTCCATTTGTTTCTGTTTTGATTCTAATTCATTTACATGCATAACTAATTTGAGAAATTCATCCTTTTTTCCTTCTTCTTCTAATCGTGTCAAGAGGAAAATTTCATCTTGTGATAATGGCCGTTTAGTACATTTATGACATTGAAGTTCAGTTTGATTCTTTTGATATTGTAGAACGATGTACTTTTCGAAACATTTCGTACAAATTGCATATCGTCCAATTATGTATTGCCAAGGTCGCATGACAAAACAAGTAGGAGACGTACAACAAACGAAAATTTTCTTGGTGGAGACTCCGAATTTTCTCCATCCGTGAAGGTGGACAGTGATCATCCTAAAGTCCTCTTGCTTCTAATGCTGCTTGAGTCAGGAGAGCACGTATTGTTTTTATATGTTTTTTTAATCTAATATCAGTATATTGTTCATTAAAATTATCACATGCTTCTCTCATACATCCAATAGTTGCTTCCATTGAATCTATTGACAATCTTTCTTCAATTAATTTTACGAAATTCTCTTTTACTAAGATTTCTGGATTTGTCACGATGTTGGTCCTTTCAAGAAATTAGCAAATTCATTTGCCATTGATGCAAAGTCAGCAGTCTTAGGTGATGAAACTGCTTTCTTTTTTGCAGGAGTTGAGGATTTGGCCATTTTCACATCAGCAGATTCATCCCGCTTATGGCCAATTCTTACATGGGATTGACGAAGTTCTTCCCTAATGAGATTATAAAATGTTTCAACAATAATTGCTTTTTTAGCCCATTCTGCAAGTGAATCATCCGGCTTGAAGAAACCAATAAACATAGTTTTGGCTTCGACAATTGCAGTGAGTCTAGTTTCGATGGAAGTTGATTTTATTCTTCCAATTACTTCGTTAGCTTGTGGTTCTTCCATGTGTGAATTACCAAGAACAAAACAACAAAAATAAGAACCATAGAATTTTAAATGCTATATAGATTCCAATGAGTATTACTGCAAGTTCGAACATGGTTTCTCCTTTACCAACTCCTGTACTGTTTCAATTGTACAAACTTACTTTTAATAATCCAATCCTTTGCTACTTGGGAGGGTTGTTCACAAATTTCATGGTATTCACAAATGCCAAACTTGGATTGGCAAGCTGAACGATTGCGAATGAAACTACGATTGCTGATTGATCTCTTAATTCGAAAGAACCATTCAATTGTGTCATTTTTCCATTGGTCGATTTGGGAGGGGGTGAATTTGTGAACTGTTCGACGGAACCAATCATCCTTTGTGAATTTGATATAGTTGTAGATGAAATGATCTAATTCTAATCCCCAGCAATATCCAATGGCTTGATTATTGTGCTCATATATACTGTACTTCATAGATTGATGTTTATGGTCAATTCCAATTTTCTGATTTCTGCCTTTACAAATTAAATCTGGTCGTCCTTCATATACAAAGAGATTATTTTCATCCTCATATAATAGCTTACTAAATCCACGTTCTACTGCTAATATATCTTTCCAATCTTTGTCCTTGTATTCTTTATGATATGCCATCATCACAACTGCAAATTCTTTGGCTTCTTCAAATGAAAATTTGAGAAGTTTCTGTGCTAAATTTACAGTCATGAAGGGATTGAGCGGAACAAGTATGTTCTTTCCTTTCATCTTGCGATAGTAGTAGTTTGCAAGCATTCGTGAAATAAGAGATCCCTTAAGTAATGCTTTTTTCTCTGCACTAGGACGAATTGATAAAAGGGCCTTAAATTTATACAGTTCTTCGCATTGTTGAAAATATGTGAGAGAATGGCTATTGAGGATAAGTGTAAATTTAGACATCAATTTCTTTCCAATCTAATATAGATTCATAAATTCTTACATTTCTGAAAATATTTGGCTGTGCTCTCAATAATTTTACATGATCCATTAACAATTCACTCAATACAGTATATCTATCCACAACCATATTCCAATTTCCCATAGAATCTCTTGATTGATATACTACTTTCCACATTTTATCCATTGGATTCCTTATTGAATTCCTTATTCCATTCTTCAAGTTCCATGATTTGCTTAAATTTGAGATATTGTTGATAGAAAATAACTCCATGAACAAATTCTAATACTATTGGTTTACCTGTTTCAGCACAAGATTCTGAAAATTTACATAGTTCATTAATGAATTCAGGATCTTCAACTTCGTTCATTAATAAACGTAAGAGTTCTGCTGGATTTCCAAAAGCTGTATTTTCACACTTGCAGAACAGACTTAGAGTTTCGTTAAAAGCTTTTTCTGGAGTAGTCATTTTAGTAATTTTCCTTGATTTCCAGATTGAATTCCTGATACTAAATTTATGTTTTGACCAGATTCTTGACCGGCCAATGTTCCAGAATGGGAAGAGGTCCCTGATTGAGAATCAAATGATCCTTCTGAATTTGTCTGTGCTTTTGCATGAACTGGATCATAAATTACTAATCCATTAGATTGATTTATATTTTCTCTGAATCTATTGTTTAAAGTAGTTGAGAATGCCGACCAAAATGTTTCATCAAATGAGATTGTTCGGTGAATTCGATATCCATTTTGATAATCTATTTTGGCTTGATTTAAAATGGAATCCAGCCCATATTTGAGTACTTCAATGTTAGTTTTAAATCCATAAATTACTGGCTTGGTTCCACAAACTAAAATGTGACAACCAAACATGGGAGCCAATGCTGAAGTAATCCACGGAAGAGCTTTTTGAAGTCCACGTGAAGGATTGAATGGAGGATTATAAAGCTCAGTCATTACAATTTGAGGGCCGAAATTTGCATTCTGGTAGAGTTTATGTTCCTGAATGCAGTAATCGGCTATTAATTGTTGAGCTTTATTCATTGCAGATTTGGCTTCTGCTTCATTAGGACTGGATGCAAGGGCTAAAAGTTTCTTGATTTTGTCGATGATCTTATCTTCATTTTGCAACATAAATGTATTCCTGATTCATTTGTAATGTTGTGGATTGCATAATGATTTTGAGTTCAAGTAATTCACTTAGGGAAGTATTTGTTTCTTGATCCCATTTAGCAGGAGAATGCACAAATCGACCCTTTTCTACTATTTCATTGATAATTTCATTCGTTGTCATTGATAATCTCCTGTGATTGTTCTTTCATCTTGTCATACTTTGTTTTCATCAACTGAATGATTTTCTTAACTTTGGAAAGGACCAAAGTTTCGTCTGCATTCAGTGTTTCCACTTCATTCATTACAGTTTCAATGATTTTGTAATCATCATACTGCAATTTTACGTATGTTTCCGTGTTGATGGACATTATTTATGCTCCCACGTATTGCATTCTTTTCATGACTACTTTTTTTGCCAAATCAAGAATGAAATCCTCTTCCGGAAGATCCTCAATGTCTGGATCAGCCGAATCCACAATCAGGCCTTTTAAATGTACAAGCTCATCAAAATACTCGTCAAATGAGTCACGAGCCATTAAATAGTCAATGTTAACTGTATCTTCTTCACCAAATTTTTCGATGATTCTTCCAAACTTGTCAGTTTTAATTCTGTGGAATCTTTGTTCAAACTGATCCTCACGTGCTTTATTCCACTGTCTTTCAAGAATGATAGCATTCTTACAAAATTGTAAATTTCTACCCTGTCCAGCTGAAATGATAGATGCGATGAGGAGTCTTGATCCATTTCTAAATTTTCGTTCGATTTCATCTTTTATCTCCGGTCTTTCATCCGACATTGAAAGTGGATTCCAATGTGCTAGTAATTTGCATAACCATTCACGAACACTGACATGATGAACTCCAACACAGAGTTTTTCATCAGGTGCAGTATTTAACATAAATTCATGAATCAATTCCGCTGCATTGAGAGTTTTCATCATTCCTGTGCAGCGACGTAATTGAGACATGAATCCAATAATACATCCGGTCGTTGGATGAGCTGAGGTTATTTCTCTCTCAAGTTCATCAAGAATCTTGTTATATTCTGCAATAAACTGTTTGTTTGATTCCCATTCTGATGGATGAAACCATTGTCGATGTTGCTGAAGTTTGGGAAGAGGAATCTTAACCTCATCCTTTGTCATTCGCAAAACATATTTATCAATGCGTTGAAAGAATTTATCTCTCCACCACGGTGAAATTGTGAGAGCTTTACCTTTTGAATTTTTCAAACACATATTCTCAATTACGTGAGGGCCAGAAAAATACTGTGGATCAAGCACATTGAGAGTTGTATAAAATTCTCTAACGTGATTGACAATTGGAGTTCCTGAGAGGAAAATTACTGATCCCCTTCCATTTCCATTCTCCCGTCCTTTTCGATCCATAATGCGAACTAACTCTTGGAGATTTGCAGTTCTTGAAGATGTTTCACTTTTGTACATGTGAGATTCATCTACAATCATGGAGCGATAATTGAATGTGGAAACCTGTTTAATGAAAGCAGGTTCTCCAATTCTGGTCCATGGAACAATGATGACTTTAGAAATCGGGGAGAGTTTCTGTTTGGAATTTTGGTATATCTGAGGCATCATTTCAAATACGTCAAATGATTGACCAAATTCTAAACCGAACCATCGAAGGCATTCCTCTTGCCATCTATAAATATCTCCTGGTTGAATTACAATGAGACATGGAAGCATTTTATCCGCATTTTCTCGAAGTACAGAATTTGCAATGATTGTTTTACCTAGTCCCATTTCATGAGCAAGAAGTACTCTAAAGCCAGAATGTTCTGTGAACTCGACTGATCTTTTTTGAAAGGTGAGTAATCTATCCCAGAGAATATTTCGTTCTGATCGAGATTTCCATACTTCTTTTTTGATTTCTCTTGAATGTCCGCACTTGAATATCTGATAGAGATATCCTGTTTCTTCTCCATCATCGAGGAGTTCACATTCTTGGACGATTTGTAATTCTTTGCCACAAACTTCTCCTCCACAAACTTGATCTCCTGTTTCATTCAAGGAAAGTTTGTATCTGAGTTCAGGACAATATTCAAGTATTCGTCGAAGCATCGTTGATTTTTTCTCTCCTCATGAAATCTGGGAGTTCACATTCTGTACAAGTGAGAAGATGATAATATAATTCTGTTGGTATCATTTCCCCTTCCCTCTTATATTTCAATACATCCGGATAACCAAAATCTTTTTCTAAATTGAAACTAATTCGTTTTGCAACTAAACATTTATTCAACATAAGTCCATTCTATTCTGATCTGAGCATTCGGCCATATTCTACGAATCCATTGCCAGCAATTGTCGATGGAAGAAAATGGTTCTGTGGGGAGTTCAATTTCAACCCATTCAAAGAGAGTTTTTCCCTCATCATCATAACTCACATATACTCTGGCTTTGAGTTTCATTGTCGGTCCTTTTTTTCATTAACATCATCATCTTCATGCACGAGCTTATGAAATGACCGTGCATGAAGTCATGGTATTAATGACTGGAGAATATCACTTCTGCAAATCCCACTTGATTGTAAGCTGTGAGATATTCTTTCCATATCATGATGTATGGAGATTGAAAGGGTCCTTTGAATCCAATTCCATATGCTACATTTCCGACTTGGATTCTGATATGTCGATATTTCAAAGAGATGGTCATTTCGTAAATTCCCCTTTGAGTCGTTCTGCAAATTCCTGAACCATTTCCTCTATCGTCACTCCTGTTTTTTGGTAATGTTTCTTTTCAGTACCACGAAGAGATTTGGAGAGCTTTTCTCGTTCGGAAATACGTTGTTTTTCTCTCCATTCAGCAACAATAATCTTTTGTTGTTCTGCGAGTTCATGCTGCTGTTTGAGAGATTCTGCGATCCATTTATCACCATAAACTGAAGTAGCTGCTGTAAGAACTGCTACAGCATTCAGAATAATCTCTTGTACTTCAGAAAAAGGGAGTTTACGGAGGGATTCTGTTAATTCCGGAGTGACTTTTGACTTACCTGAATGGAGAATATCTCGCAGATTTGTTGTTTGTTTAAATCCCTTATCAGGTGAGAGAACGGCCGGTTTGTGAGTTTTCTGTGCTTCCCAATGATTCTTTGTGCAAGAATCACAGAGGGAAAGACCACAAGAGAGTTTGCTTAATTTGCGAGTTTCTAAATGACATTCATCGCATTGCATATTGTCACTTCTCCATCCATTGAATCCATGTTTCGATGAACTGAAAAAGGACCAGAATCAGAAAAGAGATTCCAATAACTGAACCAATCGAGAATCTAAGTGGTATTTCCTGAGAATTTGGTCCTTTTTGGCTCATTTGGCAGTCCTAGAGTCATTATATCAGAACTGGTTCAAAAGTCAAGGATTATAAGTCCTTTAGAATCAATAGGTTAGATATTAGGAGTTTAATACCTGTTTGTCCTGTTCAGTGAGAGTAAAAGGTTAAAGGCTTTAGAATCAACGACTTGCAATTTAGACACACTGTGTCTTTTTTACCACAGGGGGGGTTCGTTGTTTTATATTAATTTTTTTTAATATTTATATAAGATATAGAAAACAAACCACATCCCCCTTTGAAACCTAATGAAACCTAATGCAATGTCGATAGTCTAGGTCATAAAATAGTTTATTCGGATTTGCGAATATACTCTGTTAACTCATTGATACCAAAAGACTTAAGTTATTCTAATGATTGAATTGTAACATTCTTAGAAATCATTAGGATTCAATGCAATGATGTCCTTTGGTATCAGTGAGTTAGGGGAATCATGAAGGTTTGTTAATATGAAAACCTAATGTATTTTGATGTCCTGAGATGGCCGGGAGTGTTTCAAAGCTAAACCCATGATACCAAAGACCTTACATTTTCGACCTTACATTTTTTAATAAGGCCCTAAAATTGCGTAAAATGGATCTTGTTGATACTAAAGGACTTAAGTGTAGTGTCCGATAATGGGACCGATTAAGTTATTCCTAAAACCCATTAGGTTTCATTAGGTTATTCATCAATTTAGGAATCTCTCAATTTATACTTGAAAAGTAATCCAGTATGAAAAAATGAGAGATAGGGTCGAAAAAAGATGGGTTAGGCTTCATTTTTCCTTTGACATTGTGGGTGATCGGTAGTATCCTTAATCATGGCACGACACAAATCCTCAATGAGCCAGAAAGCTCTGAATGGTCCGGTTGACGATGCTACGACCGAACCCACCAATGTTGTAGATTCAGGTACGGTATACGAGCCCAGTCCTGAGAATGTTGCCCGCATGGAACCCAAAATGGAAAATCGCACTGAAACACGCAAGATTGACAAGGTAGAGTACACGGTTATTTTTCCGGACCCTGCCAAAAATTCACTGACCGCTGAACAAACCGGCGTCGCAGTTAAGGCGTTCTTCGCTGCACGGACTGGTTATCTTCTGAGACAGGAGGTTAAGAACGAATCCAGCACTTTGGAGATCAATCAGAAACTATTGGAGAACATGGAAGATATGGCTATTTCTCTCGGGACGTCAGTTGATGTGGCGAAAGAAAAAGCGTTGGCTTTCTGCAAGTCGAAGGACGCAAATTTTCGCACAGAATCCACGAAGAGCTATCAGTATGGATTGACTGACATTTTCAAGCCAGAAGAGAAGGAGCTAGAAGAGAAGGAGCTGGAAGTTCCTGCTGAGACGCCGGCAAGCTAGACCATTCTACAATGTGACTCGGTTCAATCAGGATCGAGCCACATCATGAATGGTTTGGATTAGGGAAGAGGATTAACAATGAGTGAGAATGACCTTCAAATGTTTTTGCATTCCGTGGAACAGTTTCTACGGTATGACGATAACAACATGACAGAAACAATAGACAGCAGGTGTAACTTCTTGCGGATGTGCATTGATGCTCACAGGAGGAATTTGAACATCGGGATATATGATTAGTTCTGAACATGGGTCGATTCGTTAGTTCAGGAATCGACCTTTTCTTTTGCATCTATTTCAGATATTCAGGTCTTAAACTCTTGAGAGTTTAATATCCGAATATCATTTATTCATAGTTTAGGAGTTTCAGATCTGTTTATCCGAAATGCACGAGTATATGATAATGGGATATTAATACCTGTTTATCCGAAATGCCACGTGTCCAGTGATAGAAAGAGATATTAGGATATTAAGATATTAATACCTGAATATCCGAAGCGCGGGGTTGAGACACTGATACTTTATGTACAAGTCATGAAAGAACGCCACCCGTACTCCCCAATGAAATAACAAACACAACCAAAACCACAGGTAAAATCTTTCATGCAAACCTTCTTTAATTATAAAAACAAATCAAATTCTGCCATAAAAATTTCCCAAAATTTCAAAAGGAATCATTAGGTTTCATTAGGATGTGGGATATCATTGATTTTAAAGGGAATTAAAGTCTTGACAGGATGACGAAACCATGATAGACTCGACACCGGCAATGCTGAATTTCAATTAATTAAATGGACAATTTAAAAGATGCTTTGCTTATTATTGGATCATCAATAACTACTATTACGGTTATTCTGGGAGTAGGCCGTTATTTTGGGCAGAAAGAAAAAACCATTGAAACTCTTGAATTAAGAGAGTCGAAAGAAAGAAATGAGCACGTGGCCCAAATCGATTTACATTGTCCCAATCAGCATATGACTTGCCCTTACAAAGATGACTTCATTGAATTTAGAAAATCATTAACTGAGGTATGTGAAAATGTTGCAGAACTTTCAGGAAAAGTCGATGGAGTCAAGTCCACGGTTGAATTCATCGGAGGCTTCCTTCGTAATGCTAGAATTAGCGATACAAGAGATGGCTAATGAAGAAACGGCCAGAGAGAGATTAAATAACTCTCCAAGTATTGAAGATTGCAAGAAACCAATTCAGAACTCTTAATGCATGGGGAGAATGCAGGTGAATTAATTGGTGAAACTAGATTCTTGGGAACTTCAATGAAAAAACTACTTCTTAGTTTGACTCTGGCCCTTCCTTGCATTGCTCAGGTTGAATTACCACCTCATCAATGCATCTCTTTTATTCTCAAACAGGATAATACAGCCTTTTCCGCAATGCCAATTCGGCCAGTTTTTATGACCAGAATTTGGGTTGCATGTCTTCCTAAAGAAGGAGTTCGTTCTTATCAAATAGAAGTAAAATCTCCAAATGTAAATACAACTTCAATCCTTATGAAAATGGACCTTCAATCAATTCCAGGTCCTCAAGTTACAGGTTCAGAATGGCAGGAAATTCTTTTCATGGCTATTCCAATTACATTTGGGCCGATTTCTGAAATATTAGTTTCGGAAGTACAAGTTCTAAATTCAAAACCTGCAACTCTTGTGCAATAATATGCCCCTTCCCATCAATCTAAATTCTTCAATTGAGAGAGCAGTTACATCAGTTCTCGAAAAAGAAGGAATATACACAAAAATAGAAGAGTTTGATAAAGCACTCGATGCACAAGGAATTTCAGTAAATGAACTTGCCTCGCAATTAGCAATGCTCATTTATTCAGGCAAGGAAAGAACTAAACTAGAAGCTATTAAAATGGCCCTTGCAGGAAAGGGAATTGATCTTCGTGAGAAAGATCCAGTAACACAAGCTCCTACTATTATTTTTCAAATTAATTCATCTACTGAGCAGACTTTAAATATGTTTGCTCCTCCTCGTGAAATTAAATCCTTAGAAGAAATGAGTAAACCATTATGTCAGTAATTCCATTGACTCCTGTTTCACCGGGTATTCCATCATTAGTTGAAAGAACTCGTCTTTTTGAGTTGACATATAAAAAAGGGGGTCCTGCACAACGAGTTCATTTTCGATCCAAAGATATGGAATCCGCAATAGCATTAGGCCGAGAATATTGCACCAAGAATAATCTTCAATTTATTTATGTTTATGTATGGGAAGAGGATCTTCAAGAACTTCTTGACAAAAAAGAAATGATTCAACGTAGTGAAGGGCCGAGAGTTGTGGCATGACTAGATGATTTCATCTAATCAAATCTCGTTGAGTTTTAAATTTTCATCTAGCATTGCCGAATCTTTTTTTATTGCACATAAAAGAAATCTTGCATGGTGTTCAGGTTACGGAGCAGGAAAAACATACACAGCTTGTCAGAAAGCACTCGCACTTCTCTGTAAATTTCCAGGATATAGAATTGCTATAGGTAGATTTTCCGCTACAGAACTACGTCGTACAACTATACAAACATTCTTCAAAGTCTGCCCCAAAGAATTATATGATGAAAATTATGGGGGAAAACGTGTTGACTCGGCTGGTATTGTTGATCTCATTAATGGTTCTAGAGTTTATTTTATGCATTTTGATGATTATGATGAAGGTGCATTGCGATCTCTTGAAATTAATGCAGCGATTGTGGATCAAGCTGAAGAAATTACTGAGCAGGTTTATCTTACGCTTGATTCACGTGTTGGAAGATGGGATGAAGTTGAAGTTCCTAATGATTTACTAAAAACGAATTCAAATTGGCCAAAGAATGAATTCACTGGACGACCAATGGCGCCTGCTTATATGATGTCTCTGCTTAATCCACCAGATGAAGGTGAATTTAATTATATAGTTCAACGGTATCATCCAGTATTAGGCTCCGATTATGAAACTTATAAAGAAACACATCAATACTTTGAGTCGGCATCTTTTGAAAATAAAGCAATGCCACCTGAAACGCTGCAGGCAATGCTATCACGAGATGCAGAATGGGTACAAAGATATGTTCATGGAAAGGTCTCTCGTGGAGAGGGTGCAATTCATTCAATTGATAAGCTCTCAATTTTGGATGTAGATGATTCCTGGGTCAAAAATTTCATTAAAGATGCAAACTTGATGAGAGTTTTAGATCACGGATCAACTGCTCCAACTTGCTGTACTTGGTGGGCTTCTAAAAAGGGTATTTATGTGGGATATAGGGAATATTATCAACCCAATAAAGTGGTTTCCCAACATAGAAAAGCAGTTCATGAACTCAGTGGAGATGAAATTTATTCCCAAAATATAGCAGATCCAGCAATTTTCAAAAAGACGCAAGAAAAATATGGTGGATTTTGGACTACGGCCGATGAATACATGGATTCTAAATTATGTGATGCTCCATCAATAGCTTGGATTCCCGGAGATAATAACGAACTTGCCACAAGAAATAGAATCAATGAATTACTTCGAATACATCCTGAAATTGAACATCCAGTTACAGGAATTAAAGGGGCTCCCAAGATATATTTCATTAAACAAACACCCGATTATCCAAATGGTCTTTACCATGCTATCCGTGAAACAAATTCGCAAAAAAAGAAACTCCTTGCTGAAATCAATGGAAAGAAAATATATTCCGATGAACGAGAGGAATCCGTCTCAGACCATTCATACGATACGGTGAGATATCATTGCGCAACTCACTTAATGAATCGTGAATCTCCTGCCCCTCAATATAAAACTCGTTCATTTATGGCTGTGAGAAATAGAATTTTGGCCATTGCATCAATGCAGAAAAAGAATATGTATGGAGAGTTAGTACATTGAAGAAACGAATAAGACGTAACAGTCTTTCGAAATCTCAGCGTCAGCATCTTAAATCACTGGTGAGAGATTTAAATTATACTTACTTTACTGAGATACAAGGACACCCAGGAATAAAATGTTTTTTAAAGAATAATTGCAGACGAAGATTTCCAGTTATGGTTTCTTAATTATGCCATCAAGAAGATCTTTTCTTGGATTAAGCTTATTCTCACAACAGCCTTCTGTGAGAACATTAAGTCCACAATGTCCTATTTGTCAGAATTTTACATATCTTGATCCATTGAAAGCGCATTATCCAGTTGTTTCAGAAAAGCCAGAAACATTGGTTCCAATTGTTTATTCATGTATGCACGTAAATGTTTGTTCTGTATGCGGGATTTATTTTTTCTCAAAGAAAACAACTGTACCTTGTCCTAGTGCATAATGTCAGTTCTCAATACAAAAGGATTAGCTGATTCATTAAAGAAATTCTATGCAGAAAATCTTTCTCAAGGGGTTAATGATTTTCTTGATGCAAGTCAAGGATTTCCACCACTTGCAATTGAAGCAAAGGGATTGAAAGTAGCTAAAGAAGCTCCAGCATTAGCAGGATTGCTTTCGTTAGCTGCTGCAAAAAATATACCTAGATTGAAGAGACTTCTCCTAAATAAATTTGGTGTAAATCCTGAAACTCTCAATGTAATGAGAGCAGAATCTCCTTATATGGAATATGCTAAGGGGAATCCAAAATTGAAATATTTTTCACCTAATGTACTTTCATCTTCTTGGGAGGAAATACTTGGAGCAGTTAAGGGTTCAATGACTCCTCATAAACTTTTGGATAAACCAAGTATGACAATGAATGTTTTAGATAGTATGTATGATGTTCCCAATAGAAGAGTTTTGAATAGATTTTTAGGACAATATGGAAATTATGATATAGATGAATTTACTTCAATGGCTCAAAATCCAACTAAATGGTCTGTATCACTGCAGGAATCCATAACAAAAAAAGCTATTCCCAAAAAATATAGGAATGTATTAACTAAAATTAAACAATGGGAAAAACAAAATAAAGATACTATGTTACCTAATAATTTAAGAGAGCATATTATGAGTGAAATCCTGCATAAAGAGGGGATTCAAAATCTTATTTTGGGAACTCGTACAGGTGAACCTTCTCAAATAATTGGTATCCGTGAATGAAACTCTCCGACGCACAATTTCAGGGTAAGAGATGGCTTGATAGGATAAGTCATTCTACTAAACAATTTGATGATTGGAAACATAGATTTAGATGTGAGAAGTTGGATGATTACTATGAAGGTAAACAATGGGTCGAATCCTCAGGTTATGAACCTTATGTCACCAATCTTTTTTATTCTACAATTCAAATAAAGAAACCAGCACTTCTCTTTAAACGTCCAGCATTCAAAGTAAGTTCTAAACCACATCTCGAAACATATGATCCTGAGCTTGCATGGAAGTTGAATAGTTTGCGTCAGGATATGTTAAATACGTTAGTTTCACAAAATGCAATGAAATTTGCAGAAAATTGTGAAATGGCAATGATTGATTCCTTTTTTTATTTCGGAATAGTAGAAGTAGGTTATTGTGCAGATTGGACACAGAATCCCAATGCAGAACATCCAGAATTGAAAGAGGATTATGAAGAAAATATTATCATTGGAAAGGGGGAAACGATTGGAGATACATACCCACTCCCAGAAAATGAGAGGATTTATATACGTAGAATTCCCGCTCACCAATTTAGAGTTAGTTATGGATCAAACTGGGATCTTAGTCAATGTGAATGGTGTGGGTACTATGATTGGGTCCGTGCCTCAGATCTTACGTCAAAAGATTCAGGATTCAAACATACAGATGAAATTTCAGTAGCACCTGGAAATGAAGAGGGCAAGACTTATGATCCAGATGAGAAAGACGCAACACAGCAAGGAGATATGATTAAGGTTTGGAAAGTATGGGATCTTAGACAGAAGAAACAAAACATTATTTCTACAATAGGTAATGTAATTATTTACCAGCAGGATTATAAACGTCTTCCACTCTTTGGTCTTAAATTTAGTCATCGACGTAAGGGTTGGTATCCAATTCCTCTTTCCTTTAATTGGAAATCTCCACAGGATGAATATAATGAAGCCAGAGAACAACTTCGAACAATGCGTCGAAGAACAAAAAGACTCTGGCAAGCAATGGAAGGAGCGATAGATCCTGAAGAGAAAAATAAAGCAATATCTGGACCTGATGGAACTATTATTACAGTAAAGAGACCGGATGGACTTCAACCAGTTCAGAATCCATCTATTGATAATGTCAGTGAGAAAAGTTTAATTATCTCTAAAGACGAATTCAATATTGTATCTGGAACATCTTCTGAAGCTCGTGGTGAATCTGATAGAACTACTGCAACTCAAGCAAATATAACTAATGCAAAATCTGACATTAGAGAAGGAAATGAAAGAGAAGTAGTTGCAGAGTGGCTATGTTCTATTGGGAGAGAAGTTCTTCTCCAGTCCAGAGAAAGACTGACAAGTAAAATTTGGATAGAACTCAATACTAGGATTGGGGCCTTTGGACAAGATTATGAGGATATAAAAGCCCAATGGAAATTGATAGATCCCATTAAGGATTTAGGTGATGAAGGATTTGATGATATTTCAGTAGAAATTGAAGTTGAATCATTAAGTCCAGTAGTTAATGAAAAATCCAAAGTTACATTCATGGAGTTTCTTGCAGTTCTCAATAAATATCCACAATTAGGAATGAATCCTATTTTAATCAGGGAAGCAGCATATCGAATTGGGTATAGAAATGAACCAGTAATCAAGGCCTTCCAAGAAATGGCCCAACTTCAAATGATTGGCATGATTGAATCTGCAAAAGCTAACCTTGGTCAACTCGCTGCTGGTCAAAATACAAATTTGGATCAAAAAACAGTTGAACAAATGCAACCACCGACCGAAGCACAACTTGAAAATCAATTAGCAAATCAAGGCGTGCCTGGAGGTTAATATGCCAGTTAATCAATCAATGATGACAAATATGAAAAGACAATATGGAACAAAGAAAGGTGAACAGGTATATTACGCGATGGAAAACAAAATGAAATCAAAAAAAGGTTCAAAGAAAGCAGTTCTGAAACACAAACTTTCGAAGATGTATTCTAAGTAAAGGAGAATTCTATGAGATGTAAAGTTGTTTGTTCAGCAAAGATTCCTTCACCTGAGGGAATTTATCTTTGTTTTTCACCAGTAATTTCTGGTAGTAAAGAAAATGAAGAATATTTTAAATATACACCAGGCGGAACTATAGCTTTTAATTTAGTGAGAAAAGAAACTGCAGAAAAATTTGAACTTGGAAAAGAATATTATGTTGATTTTTGTTCTGCGTTCTAAGTAAAGGAGAATTCTATTATGCCGTTCGTAGGTGGTTCAACAAATAGTTACGACACAACTCGTCGTGATATGTTTATTCTAGCAGTTCTAGCTGAATCAATTGCTCGTGCTGCTAAAACTGG
>Ga0184615_10000144_pt1 | contig 43890 bp, 43 predicted proteins | sample PLM4_65_coex_FD_133134 | JGI IMG/M metagenome (GOLD analysis project Ga0184615, IMG submission 133134) | Groundwater sediment microbial communities from an aquifer in East River, Colorado, USA - PLM4_65_coex | ecosystem: Environmental > Terrestrial > Soil > Riparian zone | place: USA: East...
AGCGCGCTGTGCTCGCTGTTCTTGAGGTGGATGGTCACGTCGTCCCCGACCCGCACCCGGATGAACGGTCCGGGGACCGTGTCGCCGAAGGTCCAGAATTCGTACTCCACGCCGTCGGCGAGCACGCCCTTCCGCTCGGTGGTCTCCAGGTGCACGGACACCACGGCTGGCGCCGTGCGCGTGATCGGCGGGGGAACGTCAGGCGGCGCGGTGACGCGCAACGCCTGGGGTTCCGCGGCCGAGGCGGCGCCTGCGACCAGCACCAAGATGGCGGACAGGCCGTAGCGGCAGTGCATGGTGACCTCCTTGGGTTGTGGTTGGAGCGTCAACGCGCGGGCCCTGGGCCGGCGCTCTTTTTCAGGCTGAGCATGTACGCCGTCAGCTCGCTCATCTCCGGGTCGCCGAGCCGGACCGGGGGCATGATCGATCCGGGGACGACCCCTTGGGGATCCCTGAAGTGCGCGATCAGCCAGTCCCGGTAGCTTCGGTCTCCGACGTACGACAGATCAGGGCCCACCATCGCGCCCGTGCCGTGAATCTGATGGCATCCCGCGCAGGCCAGCTTGTCGTAGAGGGCTTTGCCCCGCAAGACCGTGGGATCGGTCCGCGCGATGGCCGCGGTTTCCCGGAGGGACTGTCCGAGCAGGACAAAGACGAAGACCAGGAAGAGGACGCCGGCCGCAATCGCGACGGGCCGCCGGGCGGGCGAGCGTTCCCGGCTCCGGCCCAGAAAGGGGGCCGCGAAGAGGAGGCCGAAGAACAGCGCCGGCAGCACGAACGTCAGGATCGGCTCCCAAGCCCCTTTCGAGTATTTCAGCAATTGGTAATAAAAGAGAAAATACCATTCCGGCACCGGGCGAAAGCCCGCGTCGGCCGGATTCGCCCGGTCGGCCAGATGGGCCGGGACCAGAGTCGCCACGAGAGCCAGCGCAAGAAAGGCGACGCCCATCGCCACCGCGTCCATGGCAATCTGTTTCGGGTAGAAGGGCTCGCTCCGCGCTTTGGCCCGGGCCTGGTCCCACGGCCCGGCCGGGCCGACGCGGCGGAGGATGAACAGGTGCAGGGCGACGAACACGGCGATCATCCAGGGCAGAAAGATGACGTGGATCGCGAAGAACCGGCCGAGCGTCAGGGCGCCGAGTTCGTCGCCCCCGCGCAGGATCCGGGCCAGGGTACCTCCAATCCACGGCACGGTGCCGACCAGGTTGATGCCCACCTGGGTCGCCCAGTACGCTTTCTGGTCCCACGGTAGCAGATAGCCGGTGAATCCGAACGTCAGCGTGAGGACGAGCAGCAACACGCCGACGATCCACATCGGCTCGCGCGGCGGTTTGTACGCGCCGTAGAGATAGACTTGGAGCAGGTGAAGGCCGACCGCGATCATCATCGCGCTCGATCCCCAGTGATGCAGGCCGCGGATGAACGAGCCGAACGGCGCGCCCTGAATGAACAGGACGCTCTCGTAGGCATGGTCGGGCGTGGGCGCGTAATAGATCGCGAGAAAGCTCCCGGTGACCGCCTGGAGGAAGAGAAAGAACAGCGTCAAGCTGCCGAAGATATAGATCCAGCTCGCGCCCCCGGGGATCGGCTCGCCCAAGAGATGGTGCAGGAGCGGGGACAGCTTCAGCCGGCTGGAGAGCCAGGCGTAGCCCCCTCCCCTTCGGGTCAGATCTCCTCCTTGCGGGGCGTGCCCACCTTGAAGTCTTTGTAGAGCACGAAGAGCCGGTCTTCCTCGACCTTGACGGACAGGGTGTCCAAAGGCCGCGGGGCGGGTCCGCCGAGGACTTGGCCGGACAGATCGAAGACGCTGTTGTGGCAGGGGCAGAGGAACCGCCCGTCCTCGCTCCACTGGAATCCGCACCCCAGGTGGGGGCAGAGCGGAGAAAACACGACGATCTCGCCGTCCGGTTTTTTGAAAGCCCACACCGAACGGATCGAATCGCTCTTCATCCACCCGCTAACCACCGAGCGGATGATCTCAAATTTCTTGGGCCGATTAACATCGAGGAGCCGGAGGGGGCCGAGCTCCGACCAGGGCTCCGTCCGTTTTCTCAACGTCGGCAAGATCGTATAACCGGCCAGCGGGACGGCCAGTCCCAGGCCGATCAGTCCCGCGATGCCAAAGATGATTCGATTGAAGAATTCCCGTCGCGCGACCATGCCGTGTTCCCGGTGAGCATTCCGAATCAGAGGATGCGTCCCGCATCTTAGTGGACGTCCGCCGCTATAGCAAGCGCGGCCCCGGGATTTTCCCCCGCCGATTCATCGGCGGGGGTCTGATCGGCGTCAGACTTGATTTGTTGACTTTTCGCTCGACTGGACGAACTGCGCGACCGGAATGCGCTCCTCGCCGCTGATTGCCGCGCGTGATGACGTGGTCAGAGGCTCCAGGATATTCGATGCGGGGCTAAGGGGCCATCGGGGCCGCGACCTGTAGCACGACAAAACCCTGAGAGTTAACAAGTCAAACCTGCCCCCGAGTCTTGCCCTTGCCCGGCCAGTGGTGTCCGGTAAGGGAGTGCGGAGCACCTGCCGCAGTTCCTCGGTCAGTTGCTCGCTCAGTTCCGGTCGGCCGTGAAACGCAGCGGGGGTATTTTAAAAGACCGCGATGCGCCACTGGCCATCCTGCCGCGCGGCGACGAGGGTCTGAACCGCGTTGACCGCGGGATTGAGGTCCGACTGCCCGGGCGGCACCATCCCGGCGACCGCGCGCAGGACGGCAACGTCGGGAGTCAGAAAGCGCACGCCTCTGATTTCCCGACGTACGCGGCTGTCGGATGATCGGCAAAGATTTGGCGAAGAGTGGACTCGATCTCCGCTCGCCCATTGAGCGGACTCCCATCGAATCCGACGAGATTCCCATCCGTGGCGCACAGCGCAGCGAACTCATCGGCCTTTCGCGTGTTCCAGCACTCCAACAGTTTTTGATAGAGCGAGCAGACCTCACTCTCGTCATTCGATCGTGAGTCACGGGTGCTGGATGTGCGGGGCTTCATCGTTGATTCCTTCCGAGTCTTCGAAGAGTCGAACACGTTCTGCCGCGCCGGAGTTCCGCTCGCGCATCGTGGGCGAAGAATTGAATCGTCGGCTGAGTGTCGTTACGACCGGCCGGACTTGAAAGCCACTTCCCAACACCGGACAACAAACCTCTTCCCCTCGGCCATCCGCACTAAACGGCATGCGGCGAGCAAAGGAGCCTGCTTGCCGCACATCCGTGCTGAGAAATCTTGAAAATAAATCCGTCCCCTTTAATTTCTCGTTGGGCGTCCCTGTGGCCTCATTCGGCTCGCTGGACCTGTTGTGAATTGAGCGTCGATTCCGCTTCGCCAATCACTTCGGACGCCCGAGCGACGAATTCGTCCAGGGTGTCCACAACCGCCATTTGTTGACCGGTATCATCGATTTTCACTGGATAGGGAGGCTTTTTGAGGCGAACTCGATCGAACCCGTATTCAAGCATGGAAATTTTTCCAATTGTGCGTATGACGGCGTCGCCGTCAACACCGAGACGTGGCTTCGATGTCCAGAAGTGCGGACTTGTCTGCTCCGAGCTATAGAGATCGTGAAGTGCGTACTTCAGCTCGACTGCCCTAGTTTCGATGCGATGGAGCACGGAAGACACGAGATCTTCCTGCGCAGTCTCCTTTAGTCCGTCAAGGTCGGTGAGAGTGATATTGGTGTTCTCCGACGCCCGGACCGCGCCACTCTGAAAACCGGCTGTGGAGATCAAAATGCCCCGATCTGCACCGACGTCCTCTGCAACCGATCTGAGTGCCAGCACCTTTTCTTTAGGAACGGCGGAGTTCCAATGTTTGCACTCGATCACCCACTTGGTTTCGAGGCCGAACTTCTTGAAGCGGACCCATACATCGATCTTGTGCTCGGCTCGGGCGCCTGCGACCTTGGCCTCAACTTCAGCGTCGCATCCGAGGCTCCGAAAGAACTCGGCGGTCTGTTCTTGGTACTGCCTCCAATTCATTGATGACACGACGCCCAACGTTCACGATGACCGGCCGTTTGCCGGCAGGCGCAAGCTCGCTGGCAAACGGTCCGGTCGATCGTTGGGTTAAGGGACATCGGCGCTAAGTCGCCCGCCGTACTGCGCATTGAAGAAGGCAACCGTGTTCTCGTACTTGATCTGAATCACCTGGGGAAGAGCCTCCCAGGGTCCGAACAGAGCTTCCATCGGAGAGTAGAACGCTTCGACCGTAAGCGGGATCGGACCAAGGTAATTGTGTCGGTGTGTCTCTACCCAATTCATGACGTTGCGGGCAACTGGCGGTCCGTTCTTGACCGGAACTTCCCACTGCACAACCGCATCCTTCCCTCGTTCTGATCGAAGGGGAACGCTCTTGGCAACCTCAGCGGTTCTGTCATCTATGATGACGCCGAGCCACTGACTTGATTCGCCCAGCTCGTACGCATCTACCAACGCTGGTCCTGAGAACAGATTGAGATCCAAGTTGAAGCCGAATCTGCCGTGGGCGATTCCTCCGCGCAGGGGAATGCAGTAGTAAAGTGCTCGAGAAAAGACCTCAGTCGTCAGCAGAAGAAGAGCGAGCGCATCATTTTGAGTGCTGCCCTTTGAAAACGCGATCATTGTGTCCGAGAAGATAAACGCTCGGACTTGGTCGGTAATCAGCTCTTTCGTGTCTAGGCGTTCAATTCCGAGATGTAGGCGCTCGTCCCGCGCACGGCTTAACGCCGAGAGCTTCTCCCACGCGAGATCTGGGTCACGCTTGGTTAACAGGCTCATCCCAAGCATGTCAAAGTGAGCGACGAACCGATCATCACGGTGACCAGTCATTGTGGCCCTTAAAACCTGCCGCCTACCTGTGACAAAATTGAGGGGTCAAATCTTTCTCCCGCGCTACCACCAGGCGGCGCAACTGTGGGCAGCAAGCACGGGTTAGATGGTGCCAGACGGCGATTTTTTGGTCACCTTGTTGCGGGACGGTATCGTTGTCTTGAGCTCCACTGCAGCCGCCTCGAGAATGTCTGTCTGCAGCAAGTTTTCCACGATGTCCATAACATGATTAGCCTCGGCAACTGAAGCTCGGTGCCCCCGGTGGGCTGCCGCGTGCCCGGCGTCCAGGGCGGTTGAGAGGACATCGCGGTTGCGGGCGCTAATGTACCCGGACTTGACCAATGCATCGACCTTCTTATCGAAGGGGCCAAGATCTCCAACCTTCGCCAGTAGTACCATGTCTATAATGGCTCTGGCGCCCATCATCGCAAGACGACGGCTGTCGGCGTGGAGGGCTGCGTAGACCTCCGTGAGTAAGGCGCGAATTTCTGGGGGCAGATCGTATGCCCACTTCGGAATTCTCCGGGCGACTTGGGGAGGATAGAACGTGATTTGCTCCTCTTGAGGTTCTTCGGAGAACCAGAACTTCTTCTGAAGGCACACGGTCTCGCAACCCATGCACTCCAGCGTCGTATAGGTAGTCTCCCATGAAAGCTCATATCGCTCTTCTATTAGTTCGGTATCCTTTTGGACGCGCTCGGCGATAACAGCGTGCTTCGTCTCGTGACCGCAGGTGTTACAGTGAACGCGACAGACCTTCGGTTGATCGGTCATGTGTCCTTGGTTGGGAGAAAATTGGGGTGGCTTAGAGTACTTTTCCCGTCCTCGCATCAACGGCCTTGCGGACCGTCCAGGAATTCGCCTATCAACGGCCGGCCGCCGACCTCCTTACGATCTTTCGTTGGAACGTCGCTGGCATATGATCGGGAGCGCCTTACGCCTCGCGGCTTCGCCAGCTAGAGGACCCTAGTAGCTTTCGCGTTCCGACGGGAATTGACCGTTCATCACTTCATCTTTGTACTGGGTGACGGCAGCCGAGACGATCTCGCGCAGGTTGACGTACCGCTTGATGAACTTGGGGCTGAACTCGTCGAAGAGGCCGAGGAGGTCGTGCAGCACGATCACCTGCCCGTCGCACGCCGCGCCGGCCCCGATCCCGATCGTGGGGATCGACACGGCGCGGGTGATGTCGCGCGCCACGGCCATCGGCACGCCCTCGATCAGGAGCGCGAAGGCGCCGGCGTCCTCCGCGCGCTTCGCGCTGTCCAGCAGGCGCTGTGCGCCGCCGGGGTCCCGGCCCTGGACCTTGTAGCCGCCCATCTTGTGGACTGACTGCGGGGAGAGGCCGAGGTGCGCCATCACTGGGATATCCGCGGCCGCGATCGCGGCCACCCGCGAGAGCATCGAAGGCGGGCTCTCCAGCTTGACCGCGGCCGCGCCGCCCTCCTGCAGAAATCGGCCGGCGTTGCGGACGGCTTCGTCGTCCGAGACCTGGAACGACATGAACGGCATGTCGCCGATCACCAGGGCGTGTTGGACCGCCCGCGAGACCATCTCGGTGTGGTAGATCATCTGGTCCATCGTCACCGGCAGCGTGGTGCCGTGTCCCTGCACCACGATCCCGAGCGAATCCCCGACGAGGATCATATCGATTCCGGCGTCGTCCACGATGCGCGCGAAGGGATAGTCGTATGCGGTCAGCATGGTGATCCGCTGGCCCTCGACCTTCAGGCGTTGGAGATCGGGAATCGTGATGCGGGCGGCCTTCGTCATCCCAGCCCGGCGCGGTCCAGAATTTCGGGGATGGCCTGGTCGGCTCCCACCGCCATGATGTGGACGCCGTGGCACGCCTCGCGGATCTGTTTGATCAATCGCACGGCGATGTCGATGCCCACGCCCAGCGCCTGCTCCTTGCTGGACGACGCCAACTCGTCGATGAAGTGCTGGGGCACTGAAATCCCGGGGATGTTCTTGTTCATGTACTCGGCCATCTTGGCGGACTTGAGGACCACGATCCCGGCCAGGACCCTGGCGCCGAGGGGACGGGCCTTTTCCATGAACGCGCAAAACCGGTCGGGGTTATAGACCGCCTGGGTCTGGAAGAACTTGGCGCCCGCCTTGAGTTTCTTCTCCAGACCGGCCAACTGCGGCTCCGGCGGCTGCATCTCCGGACTCACCGCCCCCGCCGGGAAAAAATCCGTGGATCCCGACAACGCATGCCCCCCCAAGTCGTGTCCGCCATTAAGCGATCCGACCAGCGCGAGCAGTTGCGCGGCATCGAGGTCGAACACCGGCTTGGCGTCCTTGTGATCGCCCACCGAGGGATCGTCGCCCCGCAGACACAGCACGTTGCGGATCCCCAGCGCGTGCGCGCCCAGCAAATCCGATTGGAGCGCCAACCGATTCCGATCGCGCGTGGTCATCTGGAACACCGGGTCGTGCCCCTGCTCGAACAGCAGACGACACATCGCCAGCGACGACATCCGCATCACCGCGGCCTGATTGTCCGTGACGTTGATGCCGTGGACCCGCCCCAGCAGGGCCTTCGTGCGGGACAGGACGCCGGTGACGTCGGTCCCCTTCGGCGGCTCGCACTCGACCGTGACCGCGAACTCCCCTGCCTCAATCACCTCGCGTAATCGGCGCATCGTGTCCCCCTGTTAGGTCGTCGATGCGGCTAGCATCGTGTTGCGCATCAGCATCGCGATCGTCATCGGCCCCACGCCGCCCGGCACCGGCGTGATCCACGCGGCCTTGGCCGCGACCGCCTCGAAATCCACGTCGCCCACAAGTTTACCGTCCGCCTCTCGGTTGATTCCCACGTCGATGACCACGGCGCCCTCCTTGACCATCTCGGCCCGGACGAAGCGCGCCTTCCCCATGGCGGCCACCAGGATATCCGCGCGCCGGCACACGGCCGGCAGGTCGACGGTCTTGGAATGACAGATCGTCACCGTCGCGTGGCGGTGCATCAGGAGCAACGCCGCCGGCTTCCCCACCAGGTTGCTGCGCCCGACGACGACCGCCGTCTTGCCCTCGATCGGCAGCTTGTAGTAATCCAGCATCGCCATCACGCCGGCGGGGGTGCACGGCACAAACCGGGGCTCCCCCATCATCAGTTTGCCCATATTAAATGGATGAAGCCCATCGATGTCTTTGTCCGGCGATAGCGCATTGAGGATCGGCTCGCTGCGCAGCGGCTTGGGAAGGGGGAGTTGGACCAGAATCCCGTGAATCGCGCGATCGAGGTTCAGCCGCTGGATCAACGCGAGGAGGTCCTCCTGCGACGTGGTCGCGGGCAATTCGTGACCCACCGTGTGCATGCCCAGGTCTTCGCACGTGCGCTGCTTGTTCCTCACATACACGTGAGAGGCGGGGTCGTCGCCCACCAGCACGGTGGCGAGACCCGGGCGGATGCCGCGAGCTTTTAACGCTTCGACCCGATTGCGAACATCCTCCTTGACGGCCTTGGCCACGACCTTCCCGTCGATCAATTGTGCCGACACGACGACTCCCTCTCTGACACGCTTATGACATTCTTACGATGACCCTGACCCCGCCGGCGCAGACGGGGTGGCCGCACGCGACCTGATCACCCGCTGGTCGGTCACGATCACCGACACGCGGACGTCGTGATCTCGCGGCGGAATCGCCGGGACGATTTGGCATTCGTACGCCAGCGCGATGATCGGCACGCCCCGGCGCGCGTCCGCGAGGAGCCGATCGTAATACCCCGCTCCCCATCCCAGCCGATTCCCCTGGTCGTCGAACGCCACCCCCGGAATGACCAGCGCATCCACGTCTCCCACCTTTATGGTCTTGCGGGAGACGGCTCGGGGCTCCAGAATGCCGAACGGGCCCGGCTCGAGGGTCTCGGCGCCTTCAAACTCGGCGAGCACGAGTCGGCGGTCCTCGACGACGGTCACCGGAACCACCACTCGAAGGCGTCGCCGTTTGGCCTCCGCCACCAACTCACCCGTCCCCGCCTCGCTGCCCACCGACAGCGAGAAGTGCACCGTGCGCGCGGACGCGAGCTCGGGCAGCCTCCAGAATCGGTCCGCAATCGCGCGACTCCATCGCCGGCGGTCTTCAGGGGACACGCGGTCGCGCCGGGCCAACGCATCCCGACGCAACACCTCGCGCTGTTCAACGGCACCCACGATTTGGCCAGGATAGCAAGGCGCCGCAAAACGAGTCAAGTCGGACATCCTCCTAGCCGCGTTCGTCGTGTTCCTTGTCGGTCGATTCCCGCCACTTCTCCAGGCGCCGGCCGATCTCGCGTTCGGCGCCTTCTTCGGTGGGGTCATAGTAACGCCGGCCCACGAGCCGATCGGGGAGGTACTGCTGAGCCACGGTATGGTCCGGGAAATTGTGCGGGTAGAGATACCCTTCGGCATATCCCTCGGCCTTCATGAGCCTGGTGGGCGCGTTGCGCAGGTGCAGCGGGACCGGGAGACTGCCGGTCTCTTGGATCTCGGCGGCGGCCTTGCGGTACGCGAGGTAGCTCGCGTTGCTCTTCGGCGCGGACGCGAGATAGGTCGCGGCGTGACTGAGCGGAATCCAGCCCTCCGGCATGCCAACCGCGTGGAAGGCCTGGAGCGCCGCGACCGCCACCGGCAACCCTTGTGGGTCGGCGTTGCCCACGTCTTCCGACGCAAAGATCACCATCCGCCGCGCGACGAACAACGGATCTTCTCCCGCTTCCAGCAAGCGGGCGAGCCAATAGACGGCCGCGTCGGGATCGCTCCCGCGCAGGCTCTTGATGAACGCCGAGATCACATTGTAGTGCTCTTCCCGCCCCTTGTCGAAGAGCACGACGCGGTGCTGCGCGGCCTCTCGCACCTCGCGGGTCGTCAGGACGCAGCCGTCGCCTCCCTGCGGGCACAGCGCGACCGATTGCTCCAGGAGATTCAGCGCTCGGCGGGCGTCGCCCTCCGCCCACTCGGCGATTTCCTCGAGCAACGTCGATTCGCACTCGATGTGCCGATCACCCAATCCCCGCTCGCGGTCGCCCAATGCCCGGCGCAGCAGCGAGACCACCTGCTCTATGCGCAAGGGCTTGAGGGTCAGGACCTTGCAGCGAGAGAGCAAGGGGCCGGTGACCTCGAAGCTCGGGTTCTCGGTGGTCGCCCCCATGAGGATGATCGTGCCGTCTTCAACGTGGGGAAGGAACGCGTCCTGTTGGACGCGATTGAAGCGGTGGATCTCGTCGACGAAGAGAATCGTCCGTTCTCCGCGCTTCCTCCGCGCGCGCGCCTCCGTGACCAACTCGCGGACCTCTTTGACTCCGGACAGCACGGCGGAGAAAAACACGAAATGGCAGCGCGATGCCCGCGCGATCAGGTGCCCCAGGGTAGTTTTACCCGATCCCGGCGGCCCCCAAAAGATCAGCGACGGGGGGCACTCGCTCTTGAACACCGCCGAGAGAAACTTCCCCTCGCCCACCAGGTGCTCTTGGCCCTCGAACTCTTCTAATGCGCGGGGCCGCATCCGCTCCGCAAGCGGCGGGCGCGGCGGGGGCGCGGACGGTTCTGGGGGGAACAAGTCCATGTCGCCGGCACTCTACCACAACTCCCGATTCCACCACTATGGTCCGTGCTATAATCGCCCCTGTTTGTCCAACACCAGCGGCGGAGGAGACGCGCGCTCATGGGACGGTTTCGATACCACATCTTTATGTGCATCAACGAGCGGTCGGCCGACGACCCTCGGGGCAGTTGTACCGCGAAGGGCTCGGCTCGGTTGCAGGAGTTGTTTAAGTCGGAGGTGAAGCGTCGGGGTCTCGACGGCCAAGTACGGGCCAACAAGGCCGGGTGTCTGGACGCGTGCGAGCACGGTCCGACGGTCGTGATATACCCGGACGCCGTCTGGTATCAGGTCAAGACCGACGCGGATGTGCTGGAGGTGATGGATCGTCACATCGGCCGCGGGGAAGTCGTCACCCGACTGATGATCCCCTTCGCGCCGCCGGCCAATCTCTCGAACTAGGAGCCTGTCCGGGTATTCAGATGTTGGAGCCTGTTCAGGAATGCGCCAGATGCAAGGCGCCGCAAGGGAACCCCTCTAGCGTGACGGACGAATGCTGCTTCCCGCCGGAGCGTACTGGGGCGTACGTGAGAACGCGCCCTTTGCGTGGCGCAGCAAGGGATTCCCGCAGCGGCAACGCCGCAGATGGCCATTCATGGACAGGCTCCTAGACGCGGCGTGCGCGTCGCCTTGGCGTTGACCGCGTTTTACTTCGCCTCGTTCGCGGCGCTGGGCATCTTCCTCCCCTATTTCAACCTCTACCTCCTCCACCTCGGGCTCACCCCCTGGCAAATCGGCGTGATCGCGGCGGTCCCGCCCCTGCTGAAAATCGTCGTGCCCACGTTTGTGGGCCTCACCGCCGACCGGACCGGGCACCGCCGCCTCTTGATCATCGGCACCTGCGCGGCGACCACCGCGGCGTTCGCGTTGCTCCTGACCGTCACCCACTTCGTCGCGATCCTGGCGGTGATGATCGGCTTCGCCTTCGTGTGGGCCCCCGTCCTCCCCTTGGTCGAGGCCACCACGCTCGAGACGGTGGAGCGACTCAGGCGGTTCGACTACGGGCGTATTCGACTCTGGGGGTCGGTGGGATTCATTACCGCGACGGCCGTGATGGGGGTGTTGCTCGACTACGTGTCGGATCGGGCCATCCTGTACGGTGTGCTGGCCGCGTTCGTGGTGACCACCGTCGCCGCGTTCGGCATACCGGCCGCGGCGGCCGTGCGGGAAACGAAGCCGATGCCCCTTGGATCGCTGCTGAGTCAGCGGCCGTTCCTTCTGTTTTACGGCGCGTGCTTGTTGATGCAATTCGGACACGGGACGTACTACGGGTTCTTCTCGATCGCGCTTGAGGCCCACGGGTTCTCGTCCTCGGCCATCGGCGCGCTGTGGACGGTCGCGGTCGCGGCCGAGGTGGTCTTCATGTTCTGGTCCGGCCGCGTGCTGGCCTGGATCGGGGCGCCGTCGCTGTTCGTCGCATCGTTTGCGGCCGCCGTCATTCGGTGGGTGCTGATGACCCTGCCCCTGGGCGTGAGCGGCCTGGCCGCCGCCCAGTGCCTGCACGCCTTGAGCTTCGGGGCATTCCACATCGCCGCCGTCACGATCATCCATCAATCCGTGCCCCGTTCGCTCCGCGCGACCGGCCAAACGGTATACAGCAGCCTTGCCTACGGCGTCGGATCGGCCCTCGGACTCATTCTCAACGGCTGGCTCTACGCCGATTGGGGACCCCGGATTTTGTTCGGGCTGAGCGCCGCGGCCGCGGCAACCGGACTGCTCTTGGCCATTCGCTTTCTCCTCGCCTCATCAACAAATCCCCCCATCCCCCCTTTTTCAATCGAGCGGGAATAATTCACGCGCGTTACCGGTTTCTTTTTGCATTTTTCTTGACAGGGGTTTCGCACCTTGCTACAAGTGAGGCCTCCTTGGGGAGGGACCCATGATGGACCGGCCCGGGGTTCTCGGAACTATTTTGGTTGTGGCAAGCGTGGTCCTGCTCGACGTTCCCCTCTCCGTGGCGGATGGCGGCCCCGCCTCGCGGTTCAAGCTGTCCCCGCCGATCTCCATCGCCTCCCAACCCCTCCCCAACCCGTTCGACTCCCCGTTGGACCAGAACGAAGCCGAACGCCAATTCGAGAACGGCTTGCGTCATACCCGCGTCCACGATCTGGCCCAAGCCGTCGGAGCCTTCCGCGCCGCGATCGTGTTGAACCCGACCAATCCCTTCTTTCACTACAACCTCGGCGTGGTCTATGGGATGCAACACCGCCTGGACTCGGCCATGGCCGAAATGCGCACGACGGTGTTTCTCAAACCTGACTTCACACCCGCCCACTTTCGTTTGGGATTTCTGCTGGAATTGGCCGACCGGTATGACGAAGCGCTGAAGGAATATACGTTGGCGATTGCCGGCACGGACTCAGGGTGGGAACACGGCGCGGCCCGGCAACGCCTCCTGCATGTCCGCGACGTGCTGCGCGCCAAGCAGGAGGTCGCGTCTCCGTAGCAACACGACTCGTAGCTTTTGCGCCACGCCCCTGCCGTCGAGACATGTCCGAGCGTTAGACACTCCCAAACTTCACGTTCTTCTCGCAGCCTCGACGCGGAACGCGAACTCTGCGTCGCGAAGCAACTTCGCGCCTGCATTGCATAGCCCGACGGGGGCGGGATTAGACGGGTTGCGGGTCGGGGGTGGTCGTGGGGTCAGGTTGCAGCCGAGCGTGCTTCCCGAGCCGGTGGTGCTGCCACACCGCGCGGAGGGTCCACCACGCGGCCATCGGGCGATAGATCATCGGCTCGAGAACCGCCGCAGCGAAGAGCCCCCCCACGTCCCGCCGGGACGGATCCTCCGCGAGCATCGCATCCATCAGAAGAATCGCCGCGGAAGAGTACGCGGTCCGGACCGCGAGGAGAGACATCCAGACCAGGAGGAGCGACGAGACGTCGACCAGGCCCCATCGGAATGCCGCGGTGACTCCCACCGCAATCCCCACGTCGATCAAGGGCGCGATCATCCTCCAGCCCACAAGGAGCGCGTTCCCCGCCGGCAGGTGATCCGCCACGCACCCCAGCGCGCCGACGCACCGATCGTGGTACCTGCGGGCGAGACCGGTGAGCGACTCGGGGCCCGGAATCCAGGCCACCGGCTTCGGAAGAAAGACCATCCGGCGGGGAAACCGCTGGTCGGCGAGCGCCCGCCGGACCCGGAACAGGAGATCGGCGTATTCGGCACCGTGGCGGTCGACGAACCCGCCGACGCGGAGCACGGCCTTTTTCTGAACCAGGAGACACCCGCGCGGCGGCAAGAGGATGCCCAGGATCGGTCCGAGCCCCGCCGCGGTCAACGCCGTGCGGGCGCCTTCGATCACGGACCAGAGGACCGGCACAGGGCGCCGCGCGGCGCCAGCCGCGCACATGGTCCGCTCGATCCCGGAGACGGCGACAATGCGCTCCGGGTCCTCCGCCACCGACGCCATGAGCCGGCTCAACGCGCGGCGATCGAGGCGGCTGCCGACCCCGAGGATGCACACGAAGGGACTGCGCGCCGCGTTGAGGCCCGCGTTGTAGGCATCCGCCGACGTCGTGCGCTGCTTTTCCAGGATGACCACATTCGGCGCCGTCGCGGCGTGATAGCACGCGGTCACGCGCGCGGTCGCGATCACGGGACGGTAGATGAGATCGATCGGAGCCGCGTGGAGCCGCGTCATGGCCCGGGCAAGGTGGGCGCCAATCGGACCGTCGGATACGACGATCACTTCGAAGGCGGGATAGTCGAGCGACGCGAGGGCCTCAATTCGGTCCGCAACGGTCGGGTCGTCGCCCTGCTCAACCATCACCACCGACACCGGGAGCTTCGCGGACACCTCGCCGCGCCCGGAGCGGGACGGCGCATCACGATACCGACGGGAGTGGATCACCGACCACACCCCCGTCACCGCGAGCAGCAGGTGGACCACGGCGACGACGCTCACGTAGACGACCGCGGCTTGGACCGACCAGAGCAGCACCTGACGGATCACGCCGCTCGTCTTCCCACGACATCACGAGTCGGGCGCCCGGAGCCGGCCGTCAGCGCCCCACTCGCGGCCTCGCGGACCCCCGCATCCTGATCGGCGGTCATCACATCGTGAAACGCCGCGATCACGCGAGGGGACTGCTCCCGCCCAAGGATGTCGACCAGACGGCGCCGGACCGTCGCCTTCGGGTGACGGCGCAGGGCGTCCAGCAAGATCCTCGTCGCGCCGTGTCGCGCCACCTCACGTAACAACCGCCTCGCGGCGAAGCCCGCCTCTGTCTGAGCTTCGTCAAGCAGATTGATTTGCTCCTGGATAAACGTGGTCCGCTGAAGTTCTTCAACGATTTGTTCCTTGGCATACCGATCGCCGCTGGTCAATAAACAGTCCGTCAGCGCGGGCACCGCCTGAGCCCCGAGTCGTCGGAGCGCCTCGGCCGCAGTCGCTCTCACTTGCCAGGACTCATCGGTCAACGCGGCAACAAGGGAGCGGATGGCGCTCGCGTGGCGCAAGATCCCCAACGCACGCGCGGCGTGCAACCGCACGAACCACGCGGTGTCAGACAGCGCGCCGGCCAACGGGACCACCGCGCCGACGTCACCGACTTTCCCGAGCGCCTGGGCCGCGCGCGCCCGCACCTCGGCGTCGCCATCGCGTAACGCGCCCAACAGCGCGGCGCGGACGGGGGGGTGCGCGTCCGGCACCCACGACAGAATATTCGCCACCGCCTCGCGCACGGCGATTGGGGCCTCGATCAATCGCGGCAGCAGCGGCAAGACCACGGCGGCCCCCTGCGCGATCAACGCCGCCGTGACAACCTCGATCGGCACGAGACGACGCGACGAGGGCTTGTCCCCGTCCCCCGCCGTGTCCAACGCCTTCAAGAGCACCGGCTCGATCCGGGGGTCCCGGAGCGAACCCAGCGCGCCGATCGCCACGCACCGCACGCGAAACGACACGTCGTCGGACAGGCGAATCAGATCGGCGATGCCCTCGCGGCTTCCGAGCCGCCCCAGCCATCGCGCCGCATAGGCGCGCCGCCACCACCATACGCTCCACGCGGCTCGGCGAAGCCGACCAACGTAACCCGACCGTTCGCAGAGCGCGATGAGCCGCGATCGCGCTTCGGCGTCCGCTCGCTCCAGCGCATCCGCCAAGAGATCGAGAAAGACTCCGTCGCTGAACGCCCGCGACCACTCGGGGACAACCTGCGGGTCGACGGTGCCGTCGGTTTGGACGTGCTCGAAGACCGCGCGGTACCGCTCGCGCCGCCGGTCTCGGGATTGCTGCACGCGTCGCGACAACCGTCGCCTCGCCATCGACAGTCCCGCCGAGCCCGCCGCGACGACCACCGCCGCCAACGCCGACCACCCCACCGCCTGATACCACGCCACCGCCGTGCCGCCTCCCATCGTCCGTCATCCTATATATAAATAATGAGGGGACGTCGCGCCCCCGTCCGCGCAACACGATAGAGGATAGCCGTCGGGCCTTGCCTTGACAACCCGCGACAGGCCTCGCTAGAATGGGCCGCTTCGTTGACCGCCCGCAGCCGAGGACCATTCCGCATGATCGAACACATCCAGCGCTCCTTCCGAGAGAGCGCCAGTGTAAAAGAAGCGTTTCTCGCCCGCTACAGCGACCAGATCGCGGAGGTGGCGAAGAAACTCATCAGCGGCTTTAAGAAGGGCCACAAAGTGCTCCTCTTCGGCAACGGCGGCAGCGCGACCGATGCCTCGCACCTGGCCGCGGAATTCGTCAACCGGTTTCATCGGGACCGCGACCCGCTCCCGGCGCTGTCGTTGACGTGCGACCAATCGGTGATCACCAGCATCAGCAACGATTACGATTTCCAGGAAGTGTTCGCGCGCCAACTGCGGGCCCTCGGACAGAAGGGGGACATCGCCATCGCCATCACCACCAGCGGCAATTCCCCCAACGTCCTGCGAGCGGTGGAGGCGGCGAAAGCCTTGGGAATCGTCACCATCGGGTTCACCGGAAAGGACGGGGGCAAGCTGGCGGGCATGGTCGACTACGCCTTTATCGTCCCTTCCGACAACACACCCCGCATCCAGGAAACGCACATCACGCTCGGTCACGTCTTGTGCGAGCTCGTGGAAGACGCGCTCTTCCCAGCGAGTCGGTGACGACGTCGGGGCTCGCCGTGACCGCCCCGATCAGCCCGCATTGAAGCCCCCTCGCCGCGGTTCTCCCCGGTTCCCACCCCTCGACTTTTCGCGGGTAAAAACGTACTCCACCCAATCGCGCGCGAGCAAGGTTCGCGTCGAGGATATCGGCCGGCCCCACCGCAAGGGCCAGAGCGTGGCGAGCTTTCTGGGCAGCCTGCCCGACATTCTGGCAGCCCGCACGCTCAAGACCGTCGTCGCCGACATCGTCCGCGCCAGCCGCACCGGGCGCCCCGTGATCGTCGGCATGGGCGCCCACCCGATCAAGGTCGGATTGAATCCCATTTTGATCGACTTGATGAAGCGCGGCGTGATCTCGTGCCTGGCGATGAACGGCGCCGGGATCATCCACGACTTGGAACTGGCGTTGGTGGGCAAGACGTCCGAAGAGGTCGAAGCGGGCATCGACACGGGGAGCTTCGGCATGGCCCGCGACACCGCCGAGTTGCTGAACGGCGCGATCGCGCACGGTGCCAAGCAGGGCATCGGCCTCGGTCAGGCCGTGGGCGACCTGATCTGCCACGGGGCGTTCCCCCACAAGACGATGAGCCTGCTCGCCACCGGCAGCCGCCTGGGCATCCCCATCACGGTCCACGTCGCGATCGGTACCGACATCATCCACATGCATCCCTCGGCCGACGGCGCCGCGATCGGCGCGACCTCGCTGGAGGACTTTAAGCGCCTCACGTCGGTCGTCGCCCACCTCGACGGCGGCGTCTACCTCAACCTGGGATCGGCCGTTCTCATGCCCGAGGTCTTCCTGAAAGCCCTCACCATCGCCCGCAACCTCGGTCACCGCGTCGTCGACTTCACCACCGTCAACATGGACTTCCTCCAGCAGTACCGCCCTATCACCAATGTCGTCCGCCGACCCACGCAAGCCGGCGGCCACGGCTACACCCTCACCGGCCACCACGAGATCATGTTCCCGCTCCTCGCAGCAGGTGTGATCGAAGCGTTGGGGAAGGGAAAAACCAAGAGGATTCAGACTTAGCCTCTCTTCCGCTCTCGCCTTCAACGAGAGCGGGACTTCCTATTGGGGCAACGGATCTCGCGCGCCTTCCCCACCGAACAATCGCTTGACCGTGGAGAATCGCCAGCTATCCTTCGGAAGCCATGCCTCTCCAAACGGATACACCGGCGTCCCTCGACACTCCCGTCGAACACGACCTCCGGCAGATCGAACGGCGGGAGTGGCAATTGTGGACGCTCACGCTGACCCTCCTCGTGGTGTTTGTCGGCGTGACGGTGCTCACGTCATACATCCTGCTCGATAGTGAATCGGAGCAGTCCGACCTGCTCCGGCTCTTCGCGTATCGGGGATTGCCTGGACTCGTGATCTTGATCGCGTTGTTCTGCGCGTATGTTCTTCACACCCGTGTCACCTTTGAGCGGATGCGCCAGCTCTTTGAAAAGCAGGCGATGCGAGACGCCTTAACCGGCCTGTTTAACCGACAATACTTCAAGGAGCGCATCGACGAAGAACTCGCCCGCGCCACCCGTCGGGGAGGCATGTTCGCCATTCTGCTATGCGATCTCGACCACTTCAAAACCGTGAACGACGGTCACGGACACCACGTCGGGGATGATGTCCTCAAGGACGTGAGCAAAGCCGTGCTCGAAGCGACTCGCGGATCGGATCTGGTGTTTCGGTGGGGGGGCGACGAAATCCTGGTCATGCTGTCGGATACCAGCCGGGAGGGCGTGCTGACCGCGGCGGCCCGGATCCGGAGCGGGATCCTGCGGGTGAGCGAGCGGCGCCAGCTCGCCCTGGACGTGAGTATCGGCGCCGCGCTCTATCCCGAGCACGGCGAGACCGTCGAAAGTTTGATCCGCTTGGCGGATCGGGCGCTGTACATCGCCAAACAGGGCGGAGAGAAGGTCCATATCGGCGAGGAAGAATACCGCCTGGACGAGCATGCGGTGCGGGTGGTGTTTCAGGCCGTGGTGGATCGGACATCCAAAAAGGTCTTAGGGTACGAGGCCCTCAGCCGAGACCCCCAGGACAAGCTCAGCATCGGGGAGCTCTTTCAGCGGTATCAGGCGGTGGGGCAACTCACCGAGCTCAAATGCCTGTGTTTTCGGTTACAGCTCAAGGCGGCCGTGGCGGCGGGGCTGAACCGGGTCTTCATCAACGTGAGCTTCGCGGTCCTCGACCAACTCCAGTCTCTGCCGAAACCTCCCGATACGGAGGTCATTTTAGAAATCTCCGAAGCCGAAGCCCTCCACGACGTGGAACGACACCTCAAGACGACCAGCGCGTGGCGGGTGCAGGGATACAAGTTTGCGATCGACGACTTCGGGGCCGGGTTTATCTCCTTGCCATTTATCGCGCAGCTCATTCCGGACTACATCAAGATAGATCGCTCGACGATCGTGCAGGCGAGCTCGTCTCGGCAGTTCTTGACGTTCTTGCGCGACCTCGTCCTGGCGCTGCGCAACTATTCCAAGGATGGCATTATCGCGGAGGGCGTCGAGACCCAAGAGGAATTGCAGGTCGTCCGCGATCTCGGCATCGACCCCGTCCAGGGATACCTATTGGGACGACCGCAGGAACTGGACCCAGCGCCCGACATCCGCATCTCCCGCCCCGCCGCCTAGCGCCCGCTCACAGGCTGCTGAAAAAGCCCATCTGCTGCGTTGCTTCGCGATGCGTACGGGCACGTGTTGCAACCCAGCGGGCGGAACGGGTACACTCGGTCGGTTTGAGAACTCAGACCGACAACGAACCATTGATCAGCGTTAAACTCAAAACCCTTCCTGAACTCGTCGATCTCGCGGCCCAGGCCCGGCGAAAAAACCAACGCGTCGTCATCACCAACGGGTGCTTCGATCTGCTCCACGTCGGCCACACGCGCTACTTGCAGGAAGCTCGCGCCCTCGGCGATCTGCTGATCGTCGCGATCAACAGCGACGCGTCGGTGGCGGCCCTCAAGGGGCCCCAGCGCCCGCTCGTGCCTGAACAGGAGCGCGCCGAGGTGCTGGCCGCCCTCGCGTGCGTGGATTACGTAACGATCTTCGACGCGCCGGACCCTGGTGACGTCATCGCGGCGATTGAGCCGGATGTCCTGGCCAAGGGCGGAGACTGGCCGGTCGAGCGGATCGTGGGGCGTGAGGTCGTGGAAGCTCGCGGCGGACGGGTGGTGTCGATCCCGTTGGTGCCCGGCGCGTCCACCACGGGGCTCGTCCGTCGGATCCTCGAACGCGGCAAGCATCTCGAACACGGGGGATGACGGCCCCGTCTCACACGACGTTCGCATGTTGGTGACGTCCATCCCCATTATTGAGTGGTCCCTGCCCATCGCGCGCGACGCCCTGCGCGCCGACGGCGCGCGCGTGCAGATCAGCGGTTTGAAGCCTGCCGCCAAGGCGGCGGTGCTCTCCGATTTGGCGGCAGCCGGCGCCGGGCCCCTCCTCGTCCTCACCGCCTCGCTGGAAACGGCGGACACCCTGGCGGACGACATCCGGTTTATCCGGGGGCTCGGCGGGGATCCCGCCGGCGTCCAGGTCATTCCGGACTGGAATCCTTCCTTTCCTCCGCCGATCGATCTCGAAGCCCGCCGGGTCGAGGTTCTCGCCGCGCTTCTGGACGGCTCTGCCGCGCTGACCATCGCCCCGCTCGACGCCGTGAAGGCTCCGCTCATCACCCCCTCGGTGTTCCGCGGCCTGCTGCGCACGCTGAGCCGTGGTGACGCGGTCGGGCGCGAGAACCTGATCGCATGGCTGGTCGAGGCCGGGTATGAGATGGTCTCGACCGTGACGCTTCCCGGTGAGGCGGTTGTCCGCGGGGGCATCATCGACTGCTTCACGCCCCTCGCCGACTCGCCCGTTCGCATCGAATTGGATGGCGACGACGTCGCGTCGTTGCGACTCGTCGATCCGCTGACCCAACGGTCGAAGCGATACGTCGACAGCGTCCGGCTCGGGCCGGCTCCCGGCCACGTGCACGACGACGAAGCGACGCTGGCCGACTACCTTCCGCCATCAACCATCCTCGTCATCGACGAACCGGAGATCATCGGCTCGGCATCCACCGACGGCGATCCGGCCCGCGCCGGCCTCCTCGAAGGACGGCTCCCCGACCGCTCCGCCGGCCGCCAGGTGGACCGGCTCGTGACGCTCCATTCCCTCATGCTGCCCGCTCCGGAAGGCTGGCAGGGAGTGGTCGTGGAGACCCCCTCGCCCCAGAGTCTGGGGTTCGGCACACCGGGCGCGCCGCTGGCTGCTGCGCTGCAACGCCTTGAAACCCTGCGCCAGACGACGCTGGTCGTGGTGAGCTGCCGCACGCGCGAGCAGGCCGGCCGATGTAAGACCATCCTGACCGAACACGGCGTGCCCGCCTCCGAGCTTCCGGCGGGCGGGTTGTCCGAATCGCGACCCGAGCCGCCCGCTCCGGTCCTCGTCTCGGCGGGAGATCTGTCGGCCGGACTCTATGACCAACGATCGCGCCTCCTGCTCCTGACCCAGGACGAGCTGCTCGGCAAGGAGCGCCGCTATCAGCCGTCGCGCCGGGCACGACTCGCACCGTTCCTGTCATCGCTGGATGACCTCGGACCCGGCGACCTCGTCGTGCATACCGACTATGGGATCGGTCGCTACGAGGGCCTCTCGCGCATGACGATGGGAGGGGCGGAGAGCGAGTTCCTCGTTTTGCGCTACCTCGGCGGCGACAAGGTGTACGTCCCCCTCGACCGCCTGGACCTCGTCCAGAAATACGCCGGGGTGGAAGGCGCCACGCCCCGGATGGAGGCGCTCGGGGGAACGGGCTGGGTCAAGACCAAGCAGAAGGTCCGGCGTGCCATCGAGAAGATGGCCACCGACCTCCTCGATCTCTACGCCGCCCGCGAGCTCGCCACGGGCCACGCCTTCTCCCCCGACGGGCTGGAGAGTCGGGAGTTCGCCGCGGGGTTCGAATACGAGGAGACGCCCGACCAGGCGCGCGCCATCGCGGAGGTGACCGCCGACATGGAGCGGGCGCGACCGATGGATCGACTGGTGTGCGGCGACGTGGGGTACGGGAAAACCGAGGTGGCCATGCGCGCGGCGTTCAAAGCGATCATGGACCACAAGCAGGTGGCGGTGCTCGTCCCCACCACCCTGCTCGCCCAGCAGCACGGCACCACGTTCGCCAAGCGGTTCGCGGCCTTTCCGGTGCGGGTCGAGGTGATGAGCCGATTCCGGTCGCCGGCGGAGCAGCGCGCGGTGTTGTCGGCCCTCGCCGACGGCCAGGTCGACATCGTGATCGGGACGCATCGGTTGCTCCAGAAGGATATCGTCTTCCGGGATCTCGGCCTGGTGGTGGTGGACGAAGAGCAGCGCTTCGGCGTGCGTCACAAGGAGCGGTTCAAGGAGCTGCGGAAAAGCGTCGACGTGCTCACGCTGACCGCGACGCCGATTCCCCGCACGCTGCAAATGTCGTTCGCGGGCGCGCGAGATCTCTCGTTGATCGAAACGCCCCCGGCGGACCGCCTCGCCATCCGTACGACCTTGTCGCCCTTTGACCCCGCCATCGTCCAGGCAGCCATCCGGCGCGAGCTGGCGAGGGGCGGCCAGGCCTTCTTCGTCCACAACCGCGTGGCCGACATCGAACGCCTCGCGGAACAGATCCGGCACCTCGTGCCGGAGGCCCGGCTCGTCGTGGGACACGGCCAACTCAGCGGACACCAACTCGATCGGATGATGGCGAAGTTCCTCGCGCACGAAGCCGACGTGCTGTTGTCGACCACCATCATCGAGTCGGGCCTCGACATCCCGACCGCCAACACCATCGTGATCAACCGCGCGGATCATTTCGGGCTGGCCGAGCTCTACCAACTCAGAGGCCGCGTGGGGCGATCGGGGCGGCAGGCCTACGCCATCCTGCTCATCCCGCCCGGCTCCGCCCTGACCGACGAGGCGCACCGCCGACTCGAAGCCTTGCAGGAATTCACCGAGCTGGGATCGGGATTCAAAATCGCCGCGCGCGACCTGGAGATCCGCGGGGCCGGCAACCTGTTGGGCGCCGAGCAATCGGGGCACATCGCCGCGGTGGGTTTCGATCTCTATCTCAAGATGATTCAGGAAGCGGTCGACCGACTGCGTGGCACCGCGCCGGAACCGCCGGTCGAGCCTTCGCTGACGCTCCCGGTCTCCGCCTTTCTCCCCGAGACCTACATCGCGGACGCCTACCATCGCTTGGCCTTTTACAAACGGTTGGCATCGGCGGATTCTCCGGACGCCCTCACCGCGTTGGACACCGAACTCACCGATCGTTTCGGCCCCCCGCCAGAGCCGGCGCGCCGGCTGTTCCAGGTCATGGAGATCAGGCGCCTCGCGAGGAGCCTGGCCGTCGCCAAGGTCGAGGCCGGGGACCGCCGGATCGTGATCGCCGCGTCTCCCCGCAGCCCGTTGCCCTCCGGCGCGGTCGACGCCCTGCTCCGGGCGTATCCGCGGGACATCCGCTTTCTCTCGGAACACACCTTGATGGTGACCCATCCGCTCGAAGCATGGGACGAGACGTTCGCGCGGCTCATCGACCTCTTGCAGCGCTTGGGCGCTTGTGATAGACAGGACGCGGCGCGGCATTGATGAGACATCACCCCTTCATGGGCTGGCCCGATCGCCTCTGGCACGCTCCGCTCTCCGTCCTGATCGTGTGGGCTCTCGGGGCGGGCGTCGCGCGAGCCGACGACCTCCTCCCCACCGCGATCGCCACGATCGACGGGGTGCCCGTTCCGGCGGAGCGGTTGTCCACCGCCCTGCGGGAGACCGGCGTTTCCCTGGCCTCGCTCGAGGCCGAGGACCTGGATCGGCTGAAGCGAGAGATCCTCACCGAAGTCATCGATCACGAACTCTTGCTGCGCGAAGCGCGCGACCGCGGGATCCGCGTCTCGGACGCCGACGTCGCGCGTGCGGTGGCCCAGGCCCGGGCCGATCTCGGTTCCGAGGAGTTCTCGGCCGTGCTCAAAGAACGGGGACTGACCGTGGTCGAGTGGGAGGGCCGACTGCGGGCACAGCTGATCGTGTCCCGTCTGTTGTCGACGGCCGTGCCGTTGGCCCCGGCTCCAACCGAAGCCGAACTCAAGACCTATTATGACCGGCATCCTGACGAATTCCTGGAAGCGGAGGCGGTGGACGCCAGTCAGATCGTGGTGGCCACCGCCTCCGCGGCCGAGGCCCTCCGCACCCTCCTGTTGAACGGAGCCCCGTTCGGCGAGGTGGCCGCGGCGTATTCCACGGCCCCGGAAGCCGCGGATGGGGGCCGCCTGGGATTTGTGGAACGGGGCTCCGTGCCCGAGGGCTTCGAGGTGCTGTTTTCGCTCACGCCGGGAGAGATCAGCCCCGTCGTTCATACCATCTTTGGGTACCACCTCTTCACGATTTCAGAGCACCAGCCGGCGAGCCGTTCGACCTACCGGGACGTGACGGACACGCTGAGAGAGCAACTTCATCGCGCGCGACAAGAGGAGGCGGTCGACACGTGGATTCGGGAGCGGCGGAGCAAAGCGGTGATCGTGATCAACGAGCCTCTGCTCGCAGGATTTCATGGTAAGCCGTAGGCGGACGGCAGCCCTGGCCGGGACGCTCGTGCTCCTCGCCTGGGCGCTCGGTTCCGGCGCGGTCGGTGAGGCGGCTCCGGCCGTGGCCGATCGCCTCGTGGCGGTCGTCAACGAGGAGTTGATCACCGCCAGCGAAGTCGAGGCCGCGCGCCAGGCCTCGGCCGTCGATCTCCTGAGCGACGTCCTCCCGGCCGGCTTGAGACCGGCCGAGCTTCCCGCGGTCGCCGACATGCTCGAGGCGCTGATCGATCAACGCCTTCTGCTCCAAGAAGCCCGCGCGCTCGGCCTGAGCGCCACCGAACAAGAGGCCGCCTCGGCGGTCGCGGCGGTCGCGGAGCAACGGCGTCTTCCTCCCTCCCCGAGCCCTTCCCCCGAGGTCTTGCACCGTCTCCAGGACCAATTGACGATCGCCAAGCTCGTCAATCGCGAGGTGCGATCAAAAATCCTGATCAGCTCGGGAGACATCGACGCCTACTATCGCGACCACCCCGACCTCTTCACGCAGCCACCTCGTGTCCGCATCAGCCAGATCTTTCTGAAGGCCCCCGAAGGCTCCGCCGACATTCCCGCGCGGCGGACGCAGGCCGAGAGGCTTCGCGCCGAGTTGTCGGGGGGAGCCGCCTTCGGCGAACTGGCTCGGGCGAACTCGAACGGAGGCGAAGCCGTCAAGGGAGGCGATCTGGGCTATTTTCATCGCGGGGACTTGCTGCCCGCGCTCGACCGCGAGATCGAGGCCTTGGCCGAGGGCGACATCAGTCCGGTGGTTCAGACACCACTGGGCTTCCACATCGTCAAAGTCTCGGAGAAACAGAGCGGACGCCTCAAACCCTTAGAGGACGTCAAGATCGAGATCGAAGAGCTGGTCTACCGCGAGCAAACCGACGCATTGTACCGCCAGTGGTTGCGCCAACTCCGCCACCGGGCCCACATCGACATCAAGAAATGAGCCGGGCCGGCGTCGTGGACGCCGGCCCGACGATCACTCGTTACAACACCTTCACCGTCGTGGCAAACGCCGTCCCCTCCACATCCCGGTAGCGGATGAACACCCGCTTCCCGGGTTGCACCTCGGCCAGCGTGGCCTTGAGTTTGCCGAGCTTGATCTGAACGCGAGGCGATAACGCGAAGGTTCGTTCGCCGGTCCGGTCTTTGATCCGCACCGTATTCGCCTCCTGATCGACCGCCACGATCACCCCCGTCGCCTGACGGCCGCGCACGGCGGATGCCTCCTGATCGGCATCGGATGCCGGTTCCGACACCGCGGCCACCCTGGTCCCGCCGGTTTCGGCCGCGTTCGGCGCCGCGGTCCCTGTCCCAACGACAGCAAGCAACACCACTGCGGCGATCACCCCTCCCTCGATCATCTTCATGGTCCCCTCCCGGTGAATGGTGGTGAGGGGCAGGAGCGACCACCGCGCCTGCTCACCCCGACGGGAGGCTATTGCAGAACGTGTGCCGGACAAAAACCGCGCACAAAGAGGCTCGTCGGCACGAACTGCGGGCTGAAGCTATGACCGGCCGTGCAGGAGTCGTGAACAACCGGGCGCGGTCAGATCCCCCAGCCCCCGCTGAGGTGGATATTCGCGCCGGTGACGTACCGTGCGTCTTCAGAAATGAGGAACCGAACGGCGGACACGGCGTCCTGGACCGACCCGATGTACCCGGCCGGAATGTTCTTGATCATCGACGCCAATTCGGATACGGGCGCGCTGCCCGAGGCGATGAACCCGGGAGACACGGTGTTGACCGTGATGCCGTGGGGCGCGAGGAGCTTGGCCAGCGACCGGGTGACGATCAACACGCCGGCCTTCGCGATGTAGTGGGCGGTGACGAAGGGCTGGCCGACGTGCTGGTCGGCGTTGGCCATCGCGAAGCTGACGATCCGCCCCCATTGCCGGGCTTTCATCCCGGGAGCCACCGCCCGCGCCAGGTAAAACACCGGATCGAGATTGTTGGCGAACATCGACCGCCAGCCCTCGACGGTTTCATCGAGCAGACCGACCCGGTGATACGGTCCGGCGCCGTTGATCAGCGCATCGATCCTCCCCCACTCGCCCTCGACGCGCCGGACCAACCCCTCCGCGGCCTGGGGGTCGGACACGTCGGCCCGCACGGCCAGGCCGCGCACGCCCTGCCGCTCGATCGCGTCGCGCGTGTCCTCGGCCTCCCGCTCGCTGGTGCGGTAGCACACCGCCACGGACCAGCCCTGGCCCGCCAGATCCAACGCCACGGCCTTTCCGATGCCCTTGGCTCCGCCGGTGATCAATGCAACGCGTTCCGTCATGGCCGATCCTCCGTGGCAACCGTTCGCCAGGGACGGTACGGCAAAACTCAGTACGGATCAAGCGTTAGAGCGCCAGCTTCTGATTGATGACGAACGAGAAGCAACCGGGGCAGGTTTCGGAAGGGGAAATCGAGAGGGGGACCGTGAAGTTCCACGTGTCTTGGGGACGCAACCCGCTGGTGTTAGCCACGTTCGCATCGGCGGGGACGGGACAGACGGAGCCGTCGATCGTCGCGCACGCCACGTCGACGACGAGTCCATCGGCGTTCTTGGCGGTCATGACAATCTTGACGTGGTAGGCGACGGCCGATTCGGCCTCGCTTTGGTTCCGAATCACTCCCGTGTATACCACGCGCCCGTCATCCGTCAGCCCCTCGGTCACCGCGCCGTCAAGAACCAAGCTCGCCGGAGGCGGAACGAACGGCTGATCGTGCGCGAGACAGCCGCTGTAAAACTGCTCCTTTCCGCACGGGATATCCACCACAAACGACGCGACGTCCCCCACCCGCACGTTCGTCGGAATATCGAAGCTGCCGGCGCGGCCGGGGCTCAGGCAGGTATCCTGGGTCTGTGGCGCAAACCCGGAAAAGCGGAACGTCTCACCGAATAGATTGGCGAAGCCGAACTGGCTGTTGCTGGGATCGTTTAACGCGTTTCCCGCGGCGTCGTACGAATTGATCGAGAGGTTGAGGCTGCAGGCCACGACGTCCCCGTTGTTCTTGATTTCGCCCAGGTAGCGCGCGTTGCCGTCGGCATCCGCGACTTTATTGACCGCCCCGGCCAGCGCAATGGGGGGCGGGGGCACAGGCTGCTCCGGGGCTTTCGCGGACGTGTCGATCCCGCACGCGCTCAATCCGACGACGATCGCGCACGCGAGGAGACCGATGACGGCGTTCATCGCCCACCCCGCGGCTTGACGAGCCACGATCGGACGATCCGCGCGGGACGGTAGGATTGCTTCGCGCGCGCCAGCGCCGGCAGGCCGGAGTCGTCCATCGCCGTGATCCAGGTCACCCCCGTTTGAGCGCGGCAGAACTCCCGAAAGAGGTAGGCGGACAGTCCGCGGATCGCCGGATTCGCGATCTCGATCAGCACACCGAAGAGTTCCTGGCTCACCGGCCCGCCCACGGTGTATCCCTCGACGACGCCCGCAACCCTGACGGCGAGCCCGGAAAGCCCGAGCGCCTCCAGGTCGGTCAGCGCCCGCCGGTGGGCCGTTTCGGCGTCCTCGGCCAAGGCCATCGAAAAAGGATCGGGGTGTTTCCGTTTGGCTTCCTCCCGCCACCGCCGGTAGAGATCCAGACATTCGTCGGCATCCCTGCTCGAAAGCGGCGCTACAGTAAAGACCTGTCGCTTGACGAAATCATTCCAGGCCCAGCGCTTTGATTTGTAACGGTTTCCACGGAGGGACACGAGGTCGTCGCGGCGATAGAGGTATTCGGTGGCGTGGGGAAGCACCTCGTAGCCGGCTCGCTCGAACGCCGCCCGTTCCCGGTCGTCCACGCCTTCGATGCGGGCCGCGTCCCCTCCCGACCGATTCGCCATCGTTCGAAACACGGCCTCGACCACCGCGCCCCACTTCTGCGGATCGGCGTGAGGGCCGGGCAGGGGCGGCCACGGCATGTAGAGGTGGACGCCATAGCGGGCGAACAAGCAGAAATAGCCCTCGATCCACTCCCAGGCATAGTCGAAATGATCTCGCCAGCAGTACACACCCGCAAACGTCCGCGCCCCGAGGTCACTCGGTGCGCGAGACAGCACGGTGTCGATGAACGGGCGATCGTCGAGTCGGAGGGGCGAGCCGGCGGTCTCCCCGCTCACGGCGTCCATCACGGCGTCGGGAGCCCGTGCGTCAGGAACCACCAGCGGGGTGGGGACCGAGATTGACGTTCGGGATGACATCGTCCTGAAAGCGGCCGATCAAATCCGGATAGACCGCCAACACGTTCCGCAGATCGGCTCGCGCCATCTCCCGGTCGACTCGCTCGACGTAGTCGCGTAACCGCGAGGCATTCGCGGAATCCCGAACGTAGGGGCACTTGGTATCGAGCCCCAGGATCAGGTCTTGTCCCTCCCGGTCGCGCATCAGCGCAATGGGGTAGAGGCGGCAATCCAACGGACGAACGGGGTAGATCGTACAGTGCTGCGTCGCGTGATCAAAACACGGGCAGAGGTACCCTTCGCCGTCGGGATGGGGAACCAGACGAATGCGACCGCCGCCGGGATCGGGAAAGTGTTCGTGAGCCGCCCCATGAGCGACGGCTTGCTCGATTTCCTCCGCGGTGAAGAACGGCCGCAGGACACTCTCGCGCTCGGGAAAACGACAACACACGTCGCAGGTCAGGCAGAGCTCACTGGGGACGATCTGGGGCAGGTCGTGACCGGGGAGCACGGAAGAAAGAGGCATGGCGATTCGACGATACCATAGGGCGTCGCATCCGTTCAAACCCGCACCGCGCCAAAGGCGCGGCCTGCAAATGTGCCGCAGGCCACCCCGCGGGTCGCGGAGCAACCTGCACCGCGCCCGGCCCAGGCGCGGAATGCAAACAGCGCCGAAGGCGACACCTCCGGTGGCGAAGCTACCGATGCCTCGCCTACCGGTCGATTTTTACGACCCGCCGCGGGCCTTGAATTTGGCGGCGATAAAATCCTTGTGCGAGACGTGCAGGAGATCAGCAATGCGTCGAATCAAGTGTTCCTCGTGCTTGTCCTGATGGGAATCCGCGAAGGCCACGGTCCAGAGCAACTCCACGATGCGAACCTTCTGGTCCATCGACAAGCCCTTGTCGACGAGGTGGGTGAACTGGTACATCGACACCGCGGTCTGGGCTTCCTCTTCGGCCAGCCGGAGCAAGGCCGCGGTGTCGTCCGGCGTCAGCGCGAACGCGCGCGACACCGCGTCGGACACCGCGCGACGTTCCTCCTCCTTGACCTCATGGTCCGCCCGCGACACCTCGACCAGCAAGGCGGCCGTGGCCAGTTGCAGGGCGCGCTCGGGCGCTTCGGGCATGGTCACCTCGGACGTCCGCTTGATGCGCGTGTCGAAGAACTCTTGAATCCTTCGGATCATTGACAGGTCCTCCTCTTGGTCGGCGATTTCAGAACCCGCAGTATAAAACCTTCCTCGCAAAGGAGCAATTGCCGATTGACAAACTCACGGGGCCTTTCCTACAATGGCGCCTCACAACGCGCGCGACGAGGCCTGCTTAGCCCCACGCCCCAACCCCTTACAACTCACGTGTGCCCCCCTCATAAGGAGAGCTCGTTCTATGCCCCAGCCAGAGATCGAGTCGGTGCTGACGGAACGCCGGGTCTTCAAACCCAAAGCCGCGTTCGCCCGAGCGGCGCATATCAAGAACGCGAAGGAATACGACAAACTCGCCAAGCAGGCCGAGAAGAACCCCGAAAAGTTCTGGGGCGATCTCGCGAAAGAGCTCTTTTGGTTTAAGAAATGGAAGAAGGTCCTCGACTGGAAGCCCCCCTTCGCGAAGTGGTTCGTCGGCGGACAGACCAACGTCTCGGTGAACTGCCTCGACCGCCACTTGTACACCTGGCGACGCAACAAAGCGGCGATCATCTGGGAAGGCGAGCCGGGAGACACCCGAACGCTGACCTATCAGGATCTCTATCGGGAGGTGTGCCGATTCGCCGGAGCCCTCAAGACTCTGGGCGTGGAGAAAGGCGATCGGGTGGCGATTTACATGCCGATGATTCCCGAGCTTCCCATCGCCATGCTGGCGTGCGCCCGCATCGGCGCGACGCACAGCGTGGTCTTCGGCGGATTTTCGGCGGAGGCGCTGAAGGATCGCATTAATGACGCGCAGGCCAAACTGGTCGTCACCGCGGACGGGGGATTCCGAAAGGGTGCGACGGTTCCGCTCAAAGAACAGGTCGACCGGGCGATCGAGCACTGTCCCTCGGTCACCAAGGTCGTGGTCTGCCGACGGAGTTGCTCGCCGGTCACGATGAAACCGGGGCGCGACGTCTGGTGGGACGACGTCATGAAAGACGCCCCGATGCGGTGCGAGCCCGAGCACCTCGACGCCGAGCACCCGCTCTTCATCCTGTACACGAGCGGCACCACCGGCAAGCCCAAAGGCATCGTGCACACCACCGGAGGGTACCTGCTCGGCGCCTACATCACCACGAAGTGGGTCTTCGACCTCAAAGACGACGACACCTACTGGTGCACCGCCGACATCGGATGGGTCACCGGTCACAGCTACATCGTGTATGGGCCGCTCGCCAACGGCGCGACGGTCGTCATGTACGAGGGAGCGCCCACCCATCCCCAACCGGATCGCCTGTGGTCGATCATCGACAAGTACCGCGTCACGGTCTTCTACACCGCGCCCACCGCGATCCGCGCGCTCTTGAAGTTGGGCGACGAGTGGCCGAAACGACACGAGTTGAAGAGCCTGCGGCTCTTGGGCACGGTCGGCGAACCGATCAACCCCGAGGCCTGGATGTGGTATCACCAGGTCATCGGCAAGGGACGCTGCCCGATCGTGGACACCTGGTGGCAGACCGAGACCGGCGCCATCATGATCACGCCCCTCCCCGGCGCCACGCCGACCAAGCCGGGGTCGGCGACCAAGCCGTTCCCCGGCATCTCGGTGGACGTGGTGACCAAGGACGGGAAAAGCACCAAACCCAACGAGGGGGGCTATTTGGTGGTCACCCGACCCTGGCCGTCGATGCTCCGCACGATTTACGGCGACCCCGAGCGGTACAAGAAGCAGTACTGGAGCGACATCCCGGGCGTTTATTTCACGGGCGACGGCGCCCGTCGGGACAAGGATGGCTACTTCTGGGTCATGGGGCGGGTCGATGACGTGATGAACGTCGCCGGCCACCGGTTGGGCACGATGGAGGTCGAGAGCGCGCTCGCCAGTCACCCCGCGGTCGCGGAAGCGGCGGTCGTGGGGCGACCCGACGCCATCAAGGGGACCGCCATCGCCGCCTTCGTGACCCTCGAGCACACCCACAAACCTTCCGACAGCCTGAAGGACGAGCTCCGCGCTCACGTCGCCAAAGAGATCGGCGCGTTGGCCAGGCCCGACGATCTCCGGTTCACGGAAAACCTCCCCAAAACGCGGAGCGGGAAGATCATGCGGCGGCTGCTCCGCGACATCGCGGCCGGCAAGGAGACCATCGGCGACGTCACCACGCTCGAAGACCTCGCCGTACTCGCCAAACTTAGGGAAGAAGAATAAGTTCAAAACGTTCAAGTCGGGGAATGCGCTCGCAATGCACTTTCAACACGTTCAAATTGAGCGGATTGAACCATTTGAACAACTTGAACTCCTCGTATGACGTTGGTTGATTCCCCGCCGGCGATTGTTTATCATGAGGTTTGATGAAGATCGCGATCGGTAGCGACCACGCTGGCGTGACGCTGAAGGACCGCATCAGGCAGCTCCTCGACGAGTTGCACGTGGCGCATCAGGATTTCGGCACCAACGGCAGCGATCCCGTCGACTATCCCGATTACGGCGCCAAGGTCGCGGAAGCCGTGTCGACCGGCGTGGCCGACCGGGGGATACTGATCTGCGGTTCCGGCGTCGGCATGTCGATCGTCGCGAACAAGTTTCCGCGCGTGCGCGCCGCGCTGTGCTCCGATCCGCAGGTCGCGAAAACCAGCCGAGCCCACAACGACGCCAACGTCCTGGTGCTCGCCGAGCGCGTGCTCGATCCCGAGGGGGGGCTGGCCATCGTCAGGGCGTGGCTCGACACCCCGTTCGACGGCGGCCGCCACGCGCGCCGCCTCGAGAAGATCGCTGAACTTGAACGTCGCTTCTGCGAACCTGAGAGACCCGTCATGTCCGCACTCCAGCAGGCCGATCCCGAGATTTACGAGGCCATCCAGGCCGAGACCCAGCGCGAGGAGGACAAGATCATTCTCATCGCGTCGGAAAACTATGCGAGCCGCGCCGTCATGGAGGCGCAGGGCTCGGTGCTGACCAACAAGTACGCCGAGGGCTATCCCGGCCGGCGGTATTACGGCGGCTGCGAGTTCGTCGATCGGGCCGAGTCGCTCGCGATCGAGCGCGCAAAGGCGCTCTTCGGCGCCGAGCACGCCAACGTCCAGCCCCACTCCGGGTCCCAGGCGAACATGGCGGTGTACTTGGCGATGCTCAAACCGGGCGACGTCGTCCTTGGGATGAACCTCGCCCATGGCGGGCATCTCACCCACGGCAGTCCGGTGAATTTCTCGGGCCTCTTGTTCAAGATCGTGTCTTACGGCGTGAGCAAGGATACGGGTCGGATCGACGACGACGAGGTCGAACGGATCGCGATCGAGCACCGGCCCAAGATGATCATCGTGGGCGGCAGCGCGTACGCGCGCACCATCGACTTCAAGCGTTTCCGCGCCACGGCGGATCGGGTGGGCGCGCTGCTGATGGCCGACATCGCGCACCCCGCCGGCTTGATCGCCGCGGGGATTCACCCCAGCCCGGTCCCCTACGCCGACTTCGTGACCACCACCACCCACAAGACGCTGCGGGGCCCCCGCGGGGGCATGGTCCTCTGTAAAGCCGCCCACGCCAAGGCGATCGATAAGGTGATCTTTCCCGGGATTCAAGGCGGACCGCTGATGCACGTCATCGCGGCCAAGGCCGTGGCGCTGAGAGAAGCCATGTCGCCCGCGTTCATCGACTATCAACGACACGTGGTCGAGAATGCCCAAACCCTGGCCGGAGCGCTCCAGGCCCGCGGATACCAGATCGTCACCGGCGGAACCGACACCCATCTGTTCCTCGTCGACCTTCGCTCCAAGGGCGTGACGGGGAAAGAGGCCGAGTCCGCGCTCGACCAGGCGGGCATCACGCTGAACAAGAACGCGGTGCCGTTCGACGACAAGCCGCCCGCCGTGACCAGCGGCATCCGCATCGGAACCCCCAGCGTGACGACGCGGGGGATGGGCACGGCGGAGATGGCGCTCATCGCCGGCCTGATCGACCGCGTGCTGTCGAAACGGGGCGAGCCGGCGGTCATCTCCGAGACCGCCGCCGAGGTTCGCCGCCTGTGCGATCGCTTTCCCGTCTATCGCGGGCGCTGATACCGCGCGAGTGCCGGACCTCGCCTGCATCCACTAGAAGTCTGTCAGGGAATCCAGGTGGGTAAGCCTGTTCAGGAATGGTCAGATGCAAGGCACCGCGAGAACCGGAGCGGAGCGTACTGGGTCGTACGTGAGCACCGGAAGCGCAGCGGTAACGCCGCAGATGGCCATTCATGGACAGGCGCCTAGAGGCGCGTCATGCGCTGTCCCTTCTGCGACCACCAAGAAGACAAAGTCGTCGATTCCCGCGCCAGCCGCGAAGGCATCGTGATCCGGCGCCGCCGCGAGTGCATCGGATGCCGGCGGCGGTACACCACCTACGAGCGGGTCGAAGAGGTCCTGCCGGTGGTCGTCAAGAAGGACGGCCGGCGCGAGCCCTTCGACCGGATCAAGATCCTCCAGGGTCTCAAGAAGGCGTGTGAAAAACGCCCCGTCGCTCTCTCCACCCTCGAAGAAATCGTCGACCGGGTCGAGAAGAAAATCCAGGAGACGGGCGAACCGGAGGTCCCTAGCCGTATCATTGGTGAAGAGGTCATGGCGCAACTCCATCGCATCGATCAAGTCGCGTACGTCCGATTCGCCTCGGTCTATCGCGAGTTCAAAGACGTCAACCAGTTCATGGACGAACTCACCCAGTTGCTCCGAGACGAACGGCGCAACGAGACGAGGCCTCCTTAACGGTGCCTCGCCTCCCTCAGCGCACGCCCGCCCGTCCCCCGCCTGCACCACCCGGCGAGGCGCCTCCGATCGTGTCCTCCCGCTCGCGGCCCGCGTTGTTGCCTCGAGCGCGACGCGTCGTGCCCCCTCAGACCCGGCGCGTGCCGAAAGATCAGATGATCCGGGTGGCGATCATCGGCGCGGGACGCGGGGGCACCTCGCTCATCCACATCCTACATAACGATCCCCTCGTCACGATCGTCGGGGTCGCCGACCTCGATCCACGCGCCGCGGGCGTCGTCCTCGCGCGTCAGTTGAAGATCCCGACGACGTCCGACTACCGGCGGCTGCTTCGGCTGCCCAAGGTCGATACGATCATCGACGTGACCGGAAACGACGAGGTCGCGGACGCGCTGGTTGCCCTGAATCGTCCGGAGGTCGCCGTCGTGGGGGGACCGGGCGCCAAGTTTATGTGGCAGCTCATCGACGAGCGCATCCGTAGCAAGGAGGAGTTGGAACGCCATCTGCACGAGTACCAATCGCTCTACCGGTTGTACATGCGCGAGGTGCGCCACGCCATCAGCGAGGAACGAACCCGAATCGCTTTGGACATTCACGACGGCTTGGTCCAGACCCTGGCAGGGCTGAGCTATAAGCTCGACCTGTGCCGCGAGTTCCTCGCGCAGGACCCCGATCGCTGCGCCCGCACGCTCGAAGAAACCCAGGGCGTGCTCAAGAGCGCGATCGAGGAAGCGCGGCAGGTGGTGTTCAACCTCAAGCCGCTGCACTTCGATCGCTTGGATCTCCACACCGCCCTCAAGACCTACGCCAAGACCTACGCCAAGCAGTACCAGATCGCCACCACCGTGACGGTCACCGGCAGCGAACGGATGCTCTATCCCAAGACCAAGATTTTTCTGTTCCGGATCATCCAGGAGGCCCTGTCGAACGTGCAGAAGCACGCCGGGGCCTCGAAGGTCCACGTGGGAGTCGAGATCGAGAAATCCACGCTCACCGCGACGATCCGCGACAACGGCATGGGGTTCGATCTGCCCGAGGTGTCGAAAAACCCCGAGAAGTGGGCCTCGCTGGGTTTAAAGGGCATGACCGAGCGCGCCCGTCTGTTGGGGGGGCGAGCCCGGATCGACACGGACCCCGGACAGGGAACGACGATCACCGTCGAAATCCCACTCACCAACAAGGAGCCCGAACGCCTTGGCTAAGAAGATCAAAGTCCTGATCGCCGACGACCACCAGGTGGTCCGCGACGGCCTGTCCGCGATCCTCCAGACCAAGGACGACATCATGGTCGTGGGGGAGGCTCGGGATGGCGTGGAGGCCGTGGAGAAGACTCGCCAACTGCAACCCGACGTCGTGTTGATGGACATCAGTATGCCGCGCATGAACGGCGTCGAGGCCACTCGCCGGATCAAGGAACAGTGTCCGGACGTACGGGTCGTCGTCCTGACGATGTACGAGGAGGAGGAGTTCATCTTCGACCTCGTGAAGACCGGCGTCTCCGGCTACCTCCTCAAGAATTCGGACTCGGCCCTGATCGTCAAGGCGATCCGCGCGGCGGCCAAGGGCGAATCGTTCCTCCACCCGACGGTCGCGGGCAAGATCCTCACTGAGTTCACCCACATGGCTGAGAACCGGGGAAAGAAACCGGCCAAGGGCAAGGCGGACCTGACCGAACGCGAACAGGGCGTACTGCAACAGATCGCCGAGGGCAAGACCAATAAAGAAATCGGCAATCTGTTGTCGATCAGCGAAAAGACGGTGAAGAACCACGTCCGCAACATCTTCCACAAACTCGACGTGGACGACCGCACCCAAGCCGCGATCCAGGCCATCCGTCGCGGGATCATTCGTCTCGATATGCATAAATCGTAGGGGCGACCGGCCGGTCGCCCCTACCGCCATGGACGAGACCGCCCGGCAATTTCTGCACTACCTCTCGGTCGAAAAGGGCCTCGCTCCCCTCACCCTCGAAGCCTACGGTCGTGATCTCGGTCGAGTGATCGGGCTGTTGAACGGCCAGGGCATCGGCGCCTGGACCTCGGTCGATCGGACCCATGTGCGCGCGTGCCTAGCCGAGCTTCATCGCCATGGGCTGTCGCCGCGGACGATCGCGCGCACGGTGACGATCCTGCGAGGGCTGTATCGCTTTTTGCTCAGCGAGGGCATGGCATCGGCCGACCCCACCGCGGGCCTGGAATCGCCCCGCGGATCGCTTCGTCTCCCCCATGCCCTCAGCCCGGCCGAGGTGGACACGCTGCTGGCCTGTTCACGAGGCATGACGCCCCGGGCCATGCGCGACGAGGCGATGATCGAACTGCTCTACGCCACCGGGATGCGGGTATCCGAGTTGGTCGGTTTACGGACCAGCGACGTCAATCTTGAAGTGGGTTACGTCTCGCCGGTGGGGAAAGGGTCCAAGACGCGCATCGTGCCCGTCGGCGAAGTGGGGCAGGACAAGCTCGCGCGGTACCTCGGTCCTCCCCGCCAGGCGCTCCTGAACGGGCGGACATCCCCCCACGTGTTCATCAGCAACCGCGGCAACGCCATGACCCGTCAACGGTTTTGGCAGATCCTGCGCGCCTACGCCCGCGCCGCCGGGATCACCCGGCCCTTCTCCCCGCACACGCTGCGTCACTCGTTCGCCACGCACCTCTTGGCGCGCGGCGCCGACCTGCGATCAGTCCAAGCCATGCTCGGCCACGCCCAGATCACCACCACGCAGATCTATACCCACGTCACGCGGGAACGGCTCAAAGCGCTGCACCAGAAACTTCATCCGAGGGGGTGACGCCACACGGCGTGCCACACTAAAATTCGAATTTCAGACCGGCCAGAAACGTCTTCCCGCCCAGGTCGATGTCACCGGTCCCCGCCGACCCGCTGGCGTTGACCTTCGCCCATTGAGCCTCGAACCTCATATAGGTTCTGGCGATCCCCCACTCCTCCTGCAACCCCGACGCGGACGACGGATCCAGGGCGTTGAGGAGCACGTCGAGCCCGCCGCGGGCGACCCAGCCGCCTGCACCGCCCTGAACGGGGTCTTTATTCCCCACTGCGAGCCGATAGACGACCCGCCGGTAGCCAACGCCGACGAACGGGACGAGGAGTTGGTCCTCTGAAAAGCGAACATCGTGCTCGACCCCGAGCGTGATCGGCAATAACTCGAGGCGCTGGCGTTCGATGCTCAGAGCGCCCGTCACGTTCCGCGCCTGGCTCTCGGCGCTGAAGTAGGCCGCCTCCGCGGCGACCGACCACCGTGGAGCCACGGCATAGCCGGCGTACAGGCTCGGGAGCCATCCGCCGCTCCGGCCGTACTGTTCCTTCCAGTCGTCGACCGCGGGGAAAAAATACCCCCCCCCCACCAACGCCGACCACCGCGCCGGCCCCGGAGAGGGCTGGGCTGAATCAGCCGCGGCGAAGAGCGGCGATGGTCCGCCCAGGAGGAACGCGAGAAGAACGAGAGCGGTTCCGAACGTTCTACGCACGTGGAGGATCTCGGCGGCTCCAGCAATACCCGGATGCGATCGCGATCCCGGTGAGCGCGAAGGCGCCGGCCATCCAGGGCCACGCGATCCAGAGCCACGCGATCCCCACGACCGGCAGCAAGAGAATCCGCACCAACGAGCGGAGCCCTTCGGACTGGCGTAATCGATCGGCAATCGGAGGGCTGACGACCCGGTACGCCGCAACGAACGCCCGGCCGGGCGGGTGGGTGGAGAGGTAGCGGTCCCGCCAGGTCCTCAGTACTTCGACCTGCGGGGCCAGCGCCGAACCGTATGCGGCGGTCGCGATGAAACACCCCCCGGTATCCTCCAGCAGCGGAAAGCCGACGACCAGTTGAGGCGCTGCCTCGACTTCACTGGAAATGGTGCTGAATTGGGCCGTTCCATATTCTCCGGTGTTCTGGTCGGACGGCTCACTAAGCTTCGTCGTCGTGGCTACGTCCGCGCCGTAGAGCGTGTTCACGATGGCGAAGAGCGTCGGCTGGCTCACCGCTTTCACGGACACGTAATAGGTTGTGCCGTTGGTCAGACCCTCCAACGTCGTTTCAGTCGTCTTCACGCCGGACTTGACGAGGCTGCCGCCTGGCGTCGTCCCGTAGTACACCTCATACGATGTCGCCGACGCCACGGGGTTCCAGCTCAGCAGCAACTTCGTGTCCCCGGTCCCCGCCGTCAGCCCCGTGGGTTGATCGGGAGCCGTGATGGAGTCGGATAGCCCCGTGAGGGTGATGGCGCACGTGGTTCCGGCAGAACACACGTCGGCTTTCAGATACGACTGGGGCGAAGCGCCCCCGGGAGGGCTCCCGACGTACACGCCCCCGACCGGAGCCGACGGGGCCGAGAACGACACGCGGTAACCTGACACCGCATAGTCGGCATTGGCGGCCCAGCTCACCTGACAACTCGTGCCGGTGGGTGGATCGCACGTGACCACCACACCCTCAGTCCGAAACGGTTTTGAATGAGCCCCCGGGCTCGGCCCGCCATACGCTCCGAGATCGCTTCGGGTGCCGTCCACACCGTCGACGATGTCGGGATTAGGGTCCCCTACGTCGATGGCCGGAGAGCCAGACGAGAGGTGAAAATCGTCGTTCGCCGGATCGACGAACGACGGATCGCCTTCCTCGACGATCGAGCTCCCCCGCTGCTCATCCGGGGTCGGGTCCGGGACCTGAAAAAACAGGTTGTAGCTGGTCAGCGCCGTCGTACCGCTGAGTGGGGCGAGCAGGCTGATTGGGATGCCCGACACGATCGCAAAAATATTGTTCCGAATCGTCATCGTGGACCCGGTGCATGCGATCCCGGCATCGATCCGGTAAAACGTCACCTGGACGATCTCCCCGGTTGTGTTCTGGCAGTCGATCGCCTTTGAGGCCGACGTGATCACCAGATTGCGAAGGTTGACCGTCCCACCGTTCGCCGCGATCCCGGGCCCCGACGTGCTCACAATGAGCCGCTGGAGCGTCACCACGCCACTCGATCCAGTGATTTGAATCAGCGGATCGGTGCTCGATCCCCGCAGGATCACCTTCGCGCCGTCCTCTGCCGCGATCGTGAGCGACTCCGTAATCGTGAGATTGCCCACGTAGGTGCCTGACGCGACCGTGATCGTATCGTCGGTACTTGTGTTGGCCTTGGCGAAATCGATGGCGCCCTGGAGCGTGTCGGCTGATCCGGGAACGGTGAAATTCTCCGCACGGCTCACGGCGGACGCGCTCGTCAAGGCGATGAAGAGGCTCCATCCGAGCAACGGCCTGTTCAGCAAGAGTCGGCGGCTCACGGTGTCGGCGAAACGGATCAGTAGCTGATCAACGACAGCACGTGTTGGTCTTTGAGCTTGTCGCGACCGCCGAGTTGGACCAACTCGATCAGGACGGCGATCCCCGCCACCACCCCGCCCAGTTCCTTGACCAGGTGCACGGTGGCGGCCATGGTGCCCCCGGTGGCCAGTAGGTCATCCACGATGAGCACGCGCTCGCCGGGGTTGACGGCGTCCTTATGAATGGCGAGCGAGGTCGATCCGTATTCGAGGTCGTACTTCCGTTCATAAACCTCGGCGGGCAATTTGCCCGGTTTGCGAACCGGGACGAACCCCGCGCCCAGTTCGAGGGCCAGGGGCGCCCCGAAGATGAACCCCCGGGATTCGATCGCCACCACCTTGGTCACGCCTTCATCCCGGTAAAAATCGGAGAGACGGCGCACCACCCGTGCGAACCCCTCCGCGTCTCGCAACAAGGTCGTGATGTCGTAGAACAGAATCCCTTCCTTGGGAAAGTTCGGCACTTCACGGATCTTGGCTTTTAAATCCATACCGGGGGTCAGATGATCTGGTCGGCGGTGATCAGCTTCTTGGCCATCAGGACTCGGAGTTTGGTCAACGCGCCCGCCTCGATCTGTCGGACGCGTTCGCGGGTGAGGCCGAAGACTTTCCCAATCTCCTCGAGGGTGTGGGGCTCGTCACCGTCCAGTCCGAATCGCATGATCAAGACCTTCTGCTCGTTGGGTTTGAGGATCTTCATCCACCGCACGATGTCCTCCCGGCGGCGGATCCCCTCAGTCGTCGTGGCCGGCGAGATCTGCGAGGTGTCCTCGATGATGTCCTTCAGCGACGTCTCCTGCGCATTGCCGATCGGACTGTCGAGCGAATACGTCTTGCGGATCAACTGCTGGAGGTGGACCACTTCGTCCACCGGAACCCTGAGCCGCCTCGAGATCTCCTGGGCGTTGGGATCGCGGTCGTGTTCCTGCATCAGGACGTCGACCGCCTGGAGATAATGATTGACCTTCTCCACCACGTGGACCGGCAGGCGGATCAATTTGCTCTGGTTGATGATCGCGCGTTCGATCGATTGACGGATCCACCACGAGGCATACGTCGAAAATTTAAAGCCGCGCCGGTAATTGAACTTCTCGACGGCCTTGATCAACCCGATATTGCCCTCCTCCAGCACATCGGAGAACGGAAGACCCCGGTTGATGTACCGCTTGCCAATGCTCACCACCAAGCGGAGATTGGACTCGATCATCTGCTCGCGGGCCTTGGCGTCGCCCTTTTCGATCAGCTTGGCCAGCCGTTGCTCGTCCGCGAAGGTGAGCAACGTCGACCGCCTGATCTCTTTGAGATAACTCTTGACGGCGTCCATCGCGCCGCCGGGCTCCGGCGCCTCGCGCTCCGCCTCATTTTCGATGATGGCTTCCTTGGCCTCGAATTCGACCTCTTCCCCTTCCCCGCTGCTGGCGGGTTCGTCGTCGCCGCCGGCTTTCAGCGGGAACTCTTCTTCCGTGGACAACTCGACCGGCTCATCGGACAGTTCGAGATCCTTGTCCTTGCGGGGCCGCTTCGCCACCAACGTTCTGGGTTTGGCGCCACCTCGTTGCTGCTTCATCCCACGCTGAACCCCCGGATGCCCGACGTCCCGTCCTGCCACCGCACGTCAACGGATTCCACGCGAGCCGACGACGGTCCAATCCGGAGGCGCCCGATGGCCGTTTCGATGGTCTCCCGGGCGCCCTCAAGCCGGACTTCAACCCGTCCGTCTCGCACATTTTTTACGTACCCGTCCAACCCCAGTCGCCTCGCCTCAGCCGCCGTGAATTGGCGGTATCCCACGCCTTGAACCCGCCCGCTGACGGTGATCGTGACCCGGAACGTCTTCGGGTCGCTCATCGGGTCGGGAGAATATCGGGGTGAGAGGATTTGAACCTCCGACTCCTAGCTCCCGAAGCTAGTGCGCTACCAGGCTGCGCCACACCCCGTTTCCATCCACTCATCATTCATGACTCGCCATCGTTACTGCCACGACTCGACCCGCATCCCGTGCGCCTCGGCCACGCCGGAGTGGACCACACGACCGCGAAACACGTTCAGCCCCGACCCCAGATCCGGATCTTCCCTCAACGCCACCTCAACGCCGCGCTGCACGAGCTTGATGAGGTACGGCAAGGTCATCGAGGTGAGCGCCTGGGTCGACGTCCTCGGCACCGTGCCGGGAAGATTGGCGACCCCGTAGTGAATGACGCCGTGGCTGGTATAGACCGGATTCGCCTGCGTCGTCTTACGCGCCGTTTCAACGCACCCGCCCTGGTCGATCGACACGTCGACGATGACCGATCCCTTTCGCATTTGGGCCACGGTCTGGCTGGTCACCAAATGCGGCGTGCGCGCCCCCGACACCAGCACCGCCCCGATCGCGAGATCGGCCTGGACCATCGCGGCGTGGATCGTTTCGGGGCTGGCCACCAGCGTCGTGATCCGGCCGCCGAACAGGTCATCCACGGCTCGCAGGCGGTTGGGATCCTGTTCGAGCACAGTGACCCGCGCCCCAATGCCCACCGCCATTTTCGCCGCGCTGGTGCCGACCGTTCCCCCGCCCAAAATCGTCACCCGCCCTCGTTCCACGCCGGGAATCCCGGAGAGCAAGACTCCGCTCCCCCCGTTGGTCTTCTGAAGGTACGACGCGCCGACCTGCACGGCCAGCCGCCCGGCAATATCGCTCATCGGGCGCAACAACGGCCGGACACCGTCCGGCTGGGTCACTGTCTCGTACGCAATCCCCACCACGTCGGCCGCCAGCAGCGCCTCGGTCAGCCCGCGGTCGGCGGCCAGGTGGAGAAACGTGAACAGGGTCTGCCCCTTTTGAATCCAAGGGTATTCCTTCGCCAGCGGCTCCTTGACCTTGACCACGAGGTCGCACATGCGGTAGACCGCCTCGGTCGAGGCGACCAGCATCGCACCCGCTTCCTCGTACGCGCGGTCGGCATGGCCGCTCCCCTCGCCCGCGGCGCGTTCGACGAAGACCTGAGCCCCCAACTTCGTCAGCGCCCGCACCCCGCCGGGCGTCATGCCGACGCGGTACTCGTGTTCCATGATTTCCCGCGGAACGCCAACCTTCATCGTACCTCCCCGATGGAGTCAGCCCCGACAAGTTCGGGCAGCCTAGCAGGTCAGAACGCGAAAAGTCAAACGCGCACTGCGCCAAGGGCGCAGACTCGAAAATGGCGGCCGCCAGGCCCTCACCAACGGTGGCGAAGCAACGTGGGCCGCGCCTGCAAGGCGCGGAACGCAGATGCCGCCGTAGGCGCTCGACACGCGTGGCGAAGCAACCTGCACGCGCCCAAAGGGCGCGAATCTGAATTGTAGCGAAGCACCGCGCGCTTCCGCTTTGACAAGCCGTCGGACCGGCGCGTAGAATGCGCCGCAGCTGCGCGAAGGAGAACAGACGTGGGCGCCTCATTTACCACCGTCGGATGGTACCAAGGCCGGGTCCGGCTGCTCGATCAACGGCAATTGCCGGACAAGGTCGTCTACCTCGATTGCGCCGACTACCGCGACGTCGCGGAGGCGATCAGGAATTTGAGCGTCCGCGGCGCGCCGGCGATCGGGATCGCGGCCGCGATGGGGCTCGCCCTGGGGGCGCAGTCGCTCGCCGCGCGCGATTCGGCCCGATTCCAGGAAGACCTCACCCGCATCGCCGATGAGCTCGCGGCCACCCGCCCCACCGCCGTCAACCTCTTTTGGGCGCTCGATCGTATGAAGCGCGTTGCCTCAAGCCACCGGCATCTCGGCGTGGACGCCCTCATCCGCCAATTGGTGGACGAATCACAAGCCATCTTGGATGAAGATATCGCGATGAACCGCGCCATGGGCGCGATCGGAGCGACCTTCATCGAGAGCGGCGAGACGGTCTTGACGCACTGCAACGCCGGCGCGCTCGCAACGGGGGGGTACGGAACGGCGCTGGGGGTGATCCGCGCCGCGTGGGAAGGCGGGAAGAAGATTCGCGTCATCGCGGATGAAACGCGGCCCGTGCTCCAGGGCGCTCGGCTGACCGCGTGGGAGTTGATGCAGGACGAGATTCCGGTCACGCTTATCACCGACAGCATGGCGGGCGCCCTGATGCGCGCGGGGAAGATCCAGCGTTGCATCGTGGGCGCGGATCGGATCGCCGCCAACGGCGATGTGGCCAACAAAATCGGCACGTACAGCGTCGCGGTGCTCGCGCACCATCACGCCATTCCGTTCTACGTCGCCGCGCCGACCTCGACCCTGGATCTCTCGATCCCCTCCGGCGCGCACATTCCGATCGAGGCGCGCAACCCGCGAGAGGTCACCCACATCCGCGACACGGCCCACATCGCGCCGGAAGGAGTCGCGGTCGACAACCCGGCGTTTGACGTCACCCCCGCCGAGCTCATCACCGCGATCATCACCGAAAAGGGCGCCTTCCGGCCCGGCGACATCCATCGCCTGGCGGGCGATCCCGCGTCGCTCGCGGCGTATCGTCTCGCCTGA